>ENA-ORXU01001554-ORXU01001554.1-marine-metagenome-genome-assembly--contig:-NODE-1554-length-18239-cov-3.453639_pt1 | contig 18239 bp, 14 predicted proteins | sample MGYA00237869_ERZ511484 | MGnify/ENA metagenome assembly ERZ511484
TTGTCCGTCTGGTGCATATCGAAACACATTGATGCGGCAAAGTATGCTTCTGGATGATAGCTTTTCATCCATGCCGTTTGATAGGCCAGCAATGCGTATGCCGCCGCGTGGCTTTTGTTAAACCCGTAGCCTGCAAATTTGTCGATCAGATCAAACAATTCGTTGGCTTTTTCGGGGGTTATGTCATTCGCGGCGCAGCCTGTGACAAAACGGTCGCGCTGCTTATCCATCTCCGCCTGCTTTTTCTTGCCCATCGCACGGCGCAGCAGATCGGCCTCACCCAAGCTGTATCCCGCGAGCACCTGCGCCGCTTGCATCACCTGTTCCTGATATACGAAAATGCCGTAGGTTTCATTCAGGATCGGCTGAAGCAGCGGGTGCGGATATTCGATTTGCTCGTCACCATTTTTGCGGCGACCGAACATGGGAATATTATCCATCGGGCCGGGCCGGTATAGCGACACGAGCGCGATAATGTCCCCGAAATTGGTGGGCTTTACTGCTGCCAGTGTGCGGCGCATGCCTTCCGATTCCAACTGGAACACGCCCACGGTATCGCCGCGTTGCAGAAGCTCGTAAACCTTTGGATCATCATCGGCGAGCGTTTCCAGATCAACATCAACGCCCTGCCGCGCCAGCATCTGCACTCCGCGCTGTAGCACCGACAGCGTTTTCAACCCCAGAAAATCGAACTTAACCAGCCCGGCATCCTCGACATATTTCATATCGAATTGCGTCACGGGAATATCCGATCGCGGATCGCGGTATAACGGTGCGAGTTTGGAAAGATCACGGTCGCCGATTACAACGCCCGCAGCGTGGGTCGAGCTGTGGCGCGGCAAACCTTCCAGCTTCATCGCCAGATCGAACAGCTTTTTAACCTGCGGCTCGCGGCGGATTTCCTCGCGCAGTTCAGGCACGGCCGCCAGCGCCTGTTTCAGATCGGTGGGCTTTGCCGGATTGTTCGGCACCTGCTTGCACAAACGATCAACCTGCCCGTAGCTCATCTGCAACACGCGGCCCGTATCGCGAAGCACTGCGCGTGCCTTCAATTTCCCGAAGGTGATGATCTGCGCAACTTGCCGTGCGCCATATTTCTGCTGCACATAGCGGATCACCTCCCCGCGCCGCGTTTCGCAGAAATCAATATCGAAGTCGGGCATGGATACGCGTTCCGGATTTAGGAAGCGTTCAAACAGCAGCCCCAGCTTGATCGGGTCGAGATCGGTAATCGTAAGCGCCCAGGCAACCACCGAACCTGCACCCGAACCGCGCCCCGGCCCGACGGCGATATCCTGCTCCTTTGCCCATTTGATAAAATCGGCAACAATCAGAAAATATCCCGGAAAGCCCATGTCAAAGATAACATTGCATTCGAAATCCAGCCGGTCAAAATAGGTAGCGCGCAGTGCATCATCCGTAATTCCAGCAGCGGCAAGCCGCGCCTCCAGCCCGGTTCGCGAATCATCACGCAGCTGCTGCGCCTCGCCAGCCAGATCGCCCGCAATGCTGGGCAGGATCGGATCGCGGCGCGGGGCGGTTGCCGCGCACCGCTTGGCGATAATAAGCGTGCTTTCCAACGCCTCAGGCAGATCGGCAAACAGCTCCTGCATCTGCTTGGCGGTTTTCATCCATGCCTCACGCGAAGACACCCGCCGATCAGTATTCTCGACATATTCACCGTCAGCAATGCATAGCATCACATCATGCGCATCGTAAAAATCGGGTTCGGCAAACCAAGCCGGATTGGTCGCGACCAGCATTATTCCGCGCGCATAGGCCAGATCAAGCAGCGCATCTTCCGCCGCAGCTTCCACGGGATTACCACGCCGTGACAGTTCGATATACAGCCTGTCTCCGAAAATCTGTTGCAGCTCGGTCAGATATGCCTCAGCCGCATCGGCCTGTCCTTCTGCCACCAGCTTCGTCAGCGCGCCCTCCGCCCCGGCGGTCATCGCTATCAGACCATCGGCATGAGAGCTGAGCTGCGCCAGCGTAACATGCGCCTCCTGCCCTTCGGGCCGGTCAAGATGCGCTGCGGAGACAAGCTGACACAGATTGTCATACCCTGTCTCATTCTGCGCATACAGCGCCAGCCAGTCGCGTGTGAAACCGCCCTGTTCCTCGCTACCCGGCCGCGCAATCGCCAGCAAACTGCCGATTATCGGCTGCACACCGTCAGCCCGCGCCGCAGACTGGAACGGCATGACGCCATACAGCCCGTTGCGGTCGCAAATCGCAACTGCCGGAAACCCCAGCTTTTTGGCTTGCGTGCCAATCACGGCAGGCTCAATCGCGCCTTCCAACATGGTGTAGGCAGAAAAAACGCGCAACGGCACAAAGGGGGTCATAGCCATGGCTTAAATTAGAGCGAGCAGACTGCCATTTTGCAAGCCAGTAGTCGCAGGAAATTGTGGAGTAATCACACTGGCATGGCGCTGCGGGCGGCGCTGCTACAACGCCGCATAGGCACATTTGCCATGAAGTTTACGCGGCCAATGCTGTCTTGATGTCGCCTTCCAACGCCTCGGGCTTTGTATTGGGGGCATATCGATCAATGATCTCGCCATCTTTACCCACCAGAAATTTGGTAAAATTCCATTTGATCCCCGTGCTGCCCAATAGCCCCGGCTGCGTGTCTTTCAGATAGGACCATAACGGCGCTGCATTATCGCCGTTCACATCGATCTTGGCGGCCACCTGGAAGCTGACATCATATTTCAGCGAACAGAAATTGGCGATTTCCTCCGCATCACCGGGTTCCTGCGCGCCAAATTGATTGCAGGGAAAGGCCATGACGGTCAGGCCCTTGTCCGCATATTTACGGTGCAGCGCCTCCAGCCCCTCATATTGCGGAGTGAAGCCGCATTTCGACGCGGTGTTGACAATCAGCAGCACTTTGCCGCGATATTCGTTCAGATCAATCGCTGTGCCATCGGGCATCGCGGGTTTGAAATCATAAATCTGCGTCATCGCTCTCTCCTATCCTAGCACGCCTTCGTGCAATCTGACGATGCGGTCCATCTTCGCCGCCAGCCGTTCATTATGCGTTGCGACCAACGCTGCCGATCCTTCTTCGCGCACAAGCGCCATAAACTCGGCCAGCACGATGTCGGCTGTCTTTTCATCCAGATTGCCCGTTGGTTCATCCGCCAGCACCAGCTTTGGCCGGTTCGCAAGCGCGCGCGCCACGGCCACGCGTTGTTGTTCGCCGCCCGAAAGTTTGGCCGGCCGGTGTTCCAGCCTTTCGGACAAGCCAAGCTGCCCCAGCAGATATTCGGCGCGGGCGTTGGCATCATCCGGCTCGGCGCCAAGGATAAGCTGCGGCAGAGCGACATTTTCGCGCGCGTCGAAATCGGGGAGCAGGTGATGGAACTGATATACAAAGCCCAGCTTCTCGCGCCGGATTTCGGTCAACCGGTCTGCGCTTAACTGCGATGCCTCTTCGCCGTCAATCGCGATACTGCCGCCGAACCCGCCTTCGAGCAGGCCGAGCGCTTGCAGCAATGTGGATTTGCCCGTGCCGGACGGGCCGAGCAACGCCACCAGCTCACCGCTACGAATGTCAAGATTGACGCCGCGAAGAACATGGATGGTTACCTCGCCCTGCACAAATTCCCGCTGCACATCGCGAAGGGATGCAATGATATCATTCATAGCGCAGCACCTGAACCGGATCGGTGCTTGCCGCCTTGAACGCCGGATATAGCGTCGCGAGGAAGCTGAATACCAGCGCCAGCAGAGCGATTGAGGCGACCTCCACCGGGTCGGTTCGTGATGGCAGCTCGGTAAGGAAACGTATCTGCGGATCCCACAGATTCTGCCCCGTGATGAACTGGATGAAATTAACGACAGCCTGCCGGAAATACAGGAAGATAAAGCCGAGGATCAGGCCCGCGATAATTCCTGCCGAACCGATCAGCAGCCCGACTGTCATAAATATCCGCAACAGCGATTTGCGCGATGCCCCCATCGTGCGCAAGATAGCAATGTCGCGCGTTTTTGCGCGCACCAGCATAATGAGCGACGATAGAATATTGAACACCGCAACCAGCACGATGATTGACAACACCACGAACATCGCGACCCGCTCCACCGCCAGCGCCTCAAACAGCGTAGCGTTCATGGTCTTCCAATCCAGTATCTGCGCCTGCGAATTGATTTTCGGCACCAGCGGCGCCAAAATCTCGCCTACCCGGTCGGGATCTTCGGTTTTTATCTCGATCATCCCCACATCATCGCCCAGCATCATCAGGAGCTGCGCATCCGCCATCGGCATGACAACGAAACGCTGATCATAATCATAGATGCCAATTTCGAATATCGCGGCGATTTCATAGGAGATTTCGCGCGGGACAGTGCCGAAAGGCGTGGTGCGCCCTTCGGGATTGAATATCGTAATCCTTTGCCCCACTGTCACGCCCAGATTGGTCGCCAGTCTGGATCCGATTGCGATATACTGCACCTGATCATCTGCGTCTTCACCAGCAGCGGGCGCGAATCCGGCATCGGCGCTTTGGGGCAATTCGCCGGCAAGCCCGGCATCAGGCGAAGCAAGGTCTTCACCTGTTTGCGTATCGTCAAAATCCTCACTGCCATCGGGCACCACCGGGACAGTGTTGATCGAGCTGTTCTTTTTCAACCGGTTTAGATCGCCGATAACCACCTTGGGCGCGATGCCTGCCTCGCCATAAATATCGCCGTCCTGCATTCCGCGCACCAGAATGGCCTCTGCCCGCCCTTCATACAGGCCAAGCAACGGCCGTTCGATCAGCGGCGATGCCTCGGTTACGCCGGGCGTTTCGCGTGCCTCTTCCAGAATATCACGCCAATTGCTTAGCCGTCCGCCATATCCCTGCACCACGGCATGGCCGTTCAGCCCGACAATTTTGTCAAACAGCTCTGCCCGAAAGCCGTTCATTACGCTCATGACAATTATCAGCGCCGCCACGCCCAACATGACGGCGACCAAGCTGATGCTGGCCACCAGAAAGATGAAGCCTTCGCCCTTTCCGGGCAGGAGATAGCGTTTCACCACCATGCGTTCATATCTGGAGAGGATCATGCCCGTTCAATATGCGCCGCCACCGCGCCATGCAAGCAAAGAAGCAGCGTCATATACAGCACCGTGTGTTGCGCCAAAAGCACAAGTCGCCGAAAAAGTGACGCGAATGTTCAGGTAATAATTGCAAAGCCACACGCCAGCCGCAACATATGATGGCACATCAGCCCGATAAATCTGGCCGATGGTTCAGGGAAAACCGTTGTTCCGTTTGTGGCCGGACAACAGCTTAAAAACAAACACAATGAAAGCCGTTCGGATTTTGCGATCCGAGCGGTTTTTTATGTCTTGAACAGCCGGTTTCCCAATCCCATATTTCTTGGGCGCAGCGCCAGTACCGGGCTGTGCATATACCAACGAAGGCGCCGGTTTTGCGGGCCTTCACAATTTGAATTGCTCTAATGGAGAATTTACGATGAACCGTTTTGATTTTACTCCCTATCGCCGCACGACCGTTGGCTTCGACCGATTGTTTGACCTGCTGGAAAATTCCAGCCGCGCGACGCAGAATGAAAATTACCCGCCCTTTAATATTGAGCGATTGTCCGAAAATGAATACCGGATCACTATCGCTGTGGCAGGCTTTACCCCGGCGGAAATAGACATCACCGCACAACAGAATATGTTGATCGTGACAGGCGCCAAACAATCCGAAAATAATGACAATCGTGATTTCATGCATATGGGGATCGCAAACCGCAACTTTGAACGGCGCTTCCAGCTTGCCGATCATGTTCATGTGTCCGATGCGCAGCTTTCAGACGGTTTGTTGAATGTGTCGCTATTGCGCGAAATTCCAGAGGCGTTGAAGCCGCGCAAGATCGAAATCAGCGCAACGGTAAGCCCTGCGATTGAAGATGACGCCGCCGATAGCGACCGGCCGGACGTTAAGAAAAAATCTGCGTAGCACCGCGTTTTAGCAGCGAGAATTTTGGGGTGGCCATGAGATTATGGCCGCCCCATCATACCAGACGCGCCTGATCGACCGCAGCCGCCACAAAGCTGGCAAACAGGGGATGCGGATCGAAGGGGCGCGATTTATATTCGGGGTGGAACTGGACACCGATAAACCATGGATGATCGGGGCGCTCCACTATTTCTGGCAAGCTGCCATCGGGTGACATACCTGAAAACACCAATCCGCCTTGTGACAACATCTGCATATAATGCGCGTTCACTTCAAAGCGGTGGCGGTGGCGTTCTGAAATCTGCGTTGTGCCGTATATCTCTGCCACCCGGCTGCCTTCTGCCAAAATCGCATCATATGCGCCGAGCCGCATAGTGCCACCCAGATCGCCGCCCTCCGCGCGCTGTTCCAGTCCGGCCTCGGTCATCCATTCGGTAATCAATCCGACCACCGGTTCCTTGGTCGACCCGAATTCAGTGGTGGAGGCATCGTCCATTCCCGCCACGTTTCTGGCGCCTTCGACGCAGGCCATCTGCATGCCCAAACATATGCCGAAGAAAGGCACATTTTTTTCGCGCGCAAACTTCACTGCCGCGATCTTGCCATCGCTACCGCGTCCGCCGAATCCCCCCGGCACAAGAATGGCGTGCAGCGTATCCAGCTTGGCCGCCAGCTCCTCCTCATTTTCAAACAGTTCCGCATCGAGCCATCGGATGTTTACTTTCACCCTGTTGGCCATCCCGCCATGTATCAAGGCTTCACGAAGCGATTTGTAGGCATCCTGAAGCCCGACATATTTGCCAACCACGCCAATGGTAACCTCGCCTTCGGGATTGTGAAACCTATCCAGAATATCATACCAGCGCGTTAAATCGGGGTCGGCTTTGCTATCCTCACCAAAGGCGCGCAAAACCTCGGTGTCCAAACCTTCCCCGTGATATTGCATGGGCACGGCATAAATACTCTGGGCATCAAGCGCGGGTATCACGGCTTCGGTGCGCACGTTGCAGAATGCGGCTATTTTCGCGCGCTCGGCATCGGGCAATGGCTGTTCAGATCGGCACAGCAGAATTTCGGGCTGTATCCCAAGCGAAGTCAGCTCGCGCACGCTATGCTGCGTTGGTTTGGTCTTCAGCTCGCCGGCCGCTGCGATGTAAGGCACCAGCGTGACGTGGATCGACAATGTCTGGTCGCGACCCAATTCGTTGCGCAACTGGCGAATCGCTTCGATAAAGGGCAGCGATTCGATATCGCCCACCGTGCCGCCAATCTCGCATAGCACGAAATCGAGATCGTCCACCTCGGATAAAGCGAACTGTTTGATCTCGTCTGTTACGTGCGGGATCACCTGTACCGTCGCCCCCAGATAATCGCCGCGCCGTTCGCGCGCGATAATATCCTGATAGACGCGGCCCGACGTTACATTGTCCGATTGCCGGGCGGATACGCCAGTAAATCGTTCATAATGCCCCAGATCGAGATCCGTCTCCGCACCGTCATCGGTGACGTAGACCTCGCCATGCTGATAGGGCGACATCGTGCCGGGATCGACATTCAGATAGGGATCGAATTTGCGGATGCGCACGCGATAGCCGCGCGCCTGCAACAACGCTGCGAGCGATGCTGCCATGAGACCTTTGCCAAGCGAGGAGACCACGCCGCCGGTAATGAAAATGAACCGCGCCATGGGAGTGAAGGCTTAAACGGCCTTTGCCTCAAAAGACAATAGAGCGAATCCGAAACTGACAAATTTTCCTGTGCAAAACGCCGTTGAAGATCCGGTTATTCAAGCGGAACAGCATTGCCATCTACCGGGGCATCAGTTGGTTCAGCTGCAGGCGCCACCTGCGGCGCTGTGACCGGCACTTCAGTGCGTTCGAGGCTGTCATCCAGCGTAGACGTGCCGCCCTGCTGTGCGGCAACGAATGCAAGCGCAACGGACAGCGACACAAAAGTCACGGCGAGGAATGTCGTCGTGCGCGTCATGAAATCGGCGGCGCCGCGTGCGGACATCAGTCCCGACGGGCTGCCCCCGCCCATGCCAAGACCGCCGCCTTCACTTCGCTGCATGAGTATGACGCCCACCAGAGCGGCGGCAACAATACCCTGCACAATAATGAGAAAATGAAAGAGACCCATGACGTTTTCCTGATAATTCTAGGCGCAGCGCGCTGTATCCTTGGCGCATAGCGCGTCGCTTACCGCGACACAATAGACCGTTACATAATAGAGTGTGGCCGGGTTAAGGCGCAGCAGCCACGTCAGCTATTCGCAGCAGCCTTCAATATTGGCTCCAGCTTTTCTGCCGACAGGCTGGCCCCGCCGATCAAGCCGCCGTCGACATTGGCAATCGCCAGCAGTTCATCTGCGTTGCCGCCATTCATCGATCCGCCATACAGAATACGAACATTGCTACCACCTTCGCCCAGGGATTTTTTCAGCCGCGCGCGAATCGCAGCGTGCATCGCGGCAACTTCATCCGCCGATGGCACGCGCCCGGTGCCGATCGCCCACACCGGCTCATACGCCACGGCAATTTTGTCGGTATCAATTCCGGTAGGTACCGATCCATCAATCTGCGCGAGCACGATGTCTTCGGCCTGCCCGCTGTCACGCTGCTGCTCTGTTTCTCCGACGCATATGATCGTCAGCAAACCTGCATCGATTGCCGCGCGCGCTTTTCCGTTGATAATAATGTCGCTTTCATGCTGGTCCGCGCGCCGTTCGCTATGCCCCACGATTACGGCCTGCGCGCCCGCATCCCGCAGCATCGCCGCAGAGATGCACCCGGTATGCGCGCCGGAGGGTTGTTCGTGGCAATCCTGCCCGCCGATAATAAAGCCCGATGCGCTGTTCGCGCTGGCCGCTGCAGGCAATATCGTGGCCGGCAAACACAGCCCGGCATCAACCGACCCGTATTGCGCCGCGGCCTGCGCGATTTCTGCAACGCCATGCAGGTCGCTGCCCAGCCCGTTCATCTTCCAGTTACCCATAATCAATTTGCGCATATTCGCTTATCTCTCCGGTGTTTGGCGTGTTAAAACATCATCACCAAGCCGCTAGCAGGCGCAGCGCGATTTGCAAAGTTGATGTGTTGCGACGCTTGATTGCACGCGGCTTGCACCTTAAAGGCAGAAACAGCATATAGTATCGGCGCATAAACAGGAAAGCCTTGGCCCTTTATGATTAGTTTTTTCCGTTCCATTTTCGGCACAAAACTTGGCGGCATTCTGGCGCTTGCCTTTGTCGGGCTGATCGCTGTGGCTTTTGCGCTCGGCGATGTCTCCGGCTCGCTGGGGTCCAGTTCTGTCGGTGCGGCAAACGCTGCGCGAGTGGGCGATCAAAATGTCGCGATCAAGGAGCTGGAAACGAGCGTGCAGAACCGGCTTCGTGCCGAACGCCGTGAAAATCCCACGCTCGATATCGGACGGTTCGTCGAAGGCGGCGGGCTGGAACAGACGCTGGAACAGATCATAAACCGATATGCGCTGGCCGTATTTGGTGATGAATTCGGCCTTGGCGTATCGAAGCGATTGGTCGATTCAGAAATTAACAAGATACCGCAATCCAAAGGTATCGATGGAAAATTCAGCCGAGAAGCGTTTGACGCGTTTTTGCGCAATATCGGCCTGACCGAACAGGTTGTGCGCGCGGATATAACGCAAAATATGTATGCGCGTCAGCTGCTTTCCACCACGGTAAAGGGTGGCGATGCGCCGGAAAGTCTGGTCCTGCCCTACGCATCGCTGATACTGGAAAAGCGTGACGGCAGCATCGCGGCAATTCCGGCGGCGGCCTATCTGCCTGAAAAACCGCCGAGCGAAGCGCAGCTTGCCGCATTCTACAAAGCCAACCGCGCGCGGTTCACTATCCCGGAAAAACGCGCGATCAGCTACGCCTTGTTCGACAAGGATGTTATCGCGGCCAAAGCAAAGCCAAGCGCAGCGCAAATCGCCAAATATTACAAGGATAATGCCAGCGAATTTGCCGCGTCCGAAATACGTAGCTTCTCCCAGATTATCGCACCAACCGAAGCGGGCGCAAAAGCCATCGCCGATAAGATACGCGGCGGGCAGCCCATTGCCGCTGCTGCAAAATCGGTCGGCCTCGGCGTGACAAGCCAGAAAGGCGTCACGAAATCCGAACTGGCGAGCAGCGCGTCAACCGCCGTGGCCGATGCCGTGTTCGCTGCGGATCGGGGCCAAGTCGCTACTCCGGCAAAGGCACCGCTCGGCTGGATCGTGTCGCAAGTAACGAATGTCAAAACATTGGGCGCGCGTTCGCTCGCGCAGGCGACACCAGACATATCGAAAAGACTTGAGCAAGAGCGAAGGCTGGAGCTGCTGGCTGAATTTACGACCGAAATCGAGGATCAGTTTGCTGATGGTGCTTCGATAACCGAGGTGGCCAAGGCGCAAGATTTGAAGATCGAAACAACGCCCAAGCTATTGGCCAACGGCGCAAATCCGGACAATAAATCCTATCGTCCTGTGCCTGAAATGCAGGCTATCCTCCCGGCTGCGTTCAATATGGAAACAGACGGCGAAGCCCAGCTGATCGAACTGATCCCCGGTGAACGATTTGCGATGGTTTCTGTAGCCGAAATGGAAGAGGCCGCCCCGCCGCCGCTCGCGCAAGTGAAAGGCGAAATTACCAGCGCATGGGCGCTGGATCAGGGATCTAAAAAGGCGAAGGTTGCAGCAGACAAAGTGGTTGCGGCTGTCAATTCCGGCAAATCGCTGCGCGATGCGCTCGCAACGCTGGACAGGAGATTGCCACCCCCGCAGAAAATATCCGGCACGCGTCAACAGCTGACCCCCAAGGGTGAGCGATTGCCGCCGCCCGTCGCGTTGTTATTCTCCATGAAAAAAGGCAGCGCCAAACGTCTGGCGGCGCCCGGCGGCAATGGCTGGTTCATTGTCGAGGCGGCTGAAATCAAACGCGGTGATGCAAGCAAGAACGCCGAGATGTTGAAAGCGCGCCGCACTGAATTTGGGCAAATTCTGCAACAGGAATATGCCCGGCAGCTTGTCGCTGCTGCGATTGCGGATATCGGCGTTGAAAAGAACGAAGACGCCATCGCCGGCCTGCGTGCGCGGCTGACCCAAACCGATCAGTAACCATCGTGCATGAGCGTCACCATGGGTAGCGATTTGCACGGTGCCGAGCGCGCGAAGGCCGCATTTTGCGAAGGCCGCCCGGCGCTGGTCTGGCGGCGCTATATCGCAGATGTCGAAACGCCTGTTTCCGCTGCGCTCAAACTCATTGAACCGGGGCGCGGCGATTTCCTGCTGGAATCAGTTGAGGGCGGCGAGACGCATGGCCGCCATAGCCTCATCGGGCTGAACCCTGATCTGGTGATGGAAGCGCAGGGCAATACCGCTCGGATAAACCGGAACTGGCAAAACAACCGCGATGATTTCGCCGATTGCAGCGATGGCGCGCTTGATACGCTGCGCGCGCTTGTTGCCGAATGCCATATGGATGTGCCGGCAGAATTGCCCTCCGCGCTCGCATGTCTCGTCGGCTATTTCGGGTATGAGACTATCGGGCTGGCGGAAAAGCTGCCCCGCGCACCGGCCTCCCCGATTACAATGCCCGATATGCTGTTCGTGCGCCCTACGCTGATCGTGGTGTTTGATCGGTTAAAGGACGAGCTGTTTCTGGTCGCCCCGATATGGGCGGAACATTCGAGCGATAATGCTTCCGGCGATTTTGACGGGATGCTCCCCCATATTCAGGAGCGGATCGATGATTGTGAACGCCGCTTGGCACAGGCTGCCCCTGCCCAGCGGGCGGCTACCTCGTTAGACGATATTGAACCGCAGGCGATCATTGCCAGCGAAGATTATGAAGCAATGGTGCGAAGCGCGCAGGAATATATTACGGCTGGCGATATTTTTCAGGTCGTTCTGGCGCAGAGATTTACCACTGAATTCGATCTGCCGCCCTTCGATCTTTACCGCGCACTGCGCCGGGTGAACCCCTCCCCGTTTCTCTATTTCCTTGATCTGCCCGGATTTGCCATAGTCGGCTCTTCGCCCGAGATACTGGTGCGCACACGCGCAGGAGAAGTAACAATCCGGCCCATAGCAGGCACACGTCCGCGCGGCGCGAATGCACAGGAAGACACCGCGAACCGAAAGTCGCTGCTCGACGATCCGAAAGAACGCGCCGAACATCTCATGCTACTCGATCTAGGCCGCAACGACGTAGGCCGCGTAGCTCAAGCGCAGAGCGTGCGTGTAACCGATAGCTATATGGTCGAATTCTACAGCCATGTCATGCATATCGTTTCGAATGTCACTGGTGCGCTGGTCCCCGGCAAAGACGCGATCGACGCCTTGTTCGCTGGCTTTCCGGCAGGCACGGTTTCGGGCGCACCAAAGATACGCGCCTGTGAAATCATCGCTGAACTCGAACCCGAAACACGCGGCGCTTATGCAGGCGGCGTCGGCTATTTCTCCCCTAACGGCGATATGGACAGCTGCATCGTGCTGCGGACGGGAATCGTGAAGGATGGTAAGCTGCACATACAGGCCGGTGCCGGTATCGTTGCCGATAGTGTTCCTGCATCGGAACAGGCCGAATGCGTTGCAAAATCCGGCGCATTGATGGCCGCCGCCAGAGAGGCGCTGCGCATTGCCAAAGAAGTGAGGTTCGGACAATGACCGACGCGCCCGACATCCTCGTCATCGACAATTACGACAGCTTTACGTTTAATCTGGTGCATTATCTCATGGAATTGGGCGCAAAGGTTGACGTCCGCCGCAATGACGAGATTTCTGCCGCAGACGCTTTGGCCACGGGAGCGCAGGCGTTCCTCATATCTCCCGGGCCATGCACACCGGCTGATGCTGGTATCAGCCTTGATCTGGTTGCTGCATGTGCGACCACGGCAAAGCCGCTTCTGGGCGTGTGTCTTGGCCATCAATCCATCGGCCAGCATTTCGGCGGTTTGGTGGAGCGCGGCGGGCTGATGCACGGAAAGACATGCGATATTCAGCATGATGGCAGCGGGGTTTTCGCCGCGCTCCCCTCCCCCTATACCGCGACGCGCTATCATTCGCTGATCGTCAATGATATTCCTGACAGCCTGATCGTCAATGCGACCGCGCAGGATGGTTCGGTTATGGGGTTTCGCCATGTCAGCCTGCCGATCCATGGCGTGCAGTTTCACCCTGAAAGTATCGCAACCGAACATGGCCATGCGCTGCTTGCGAACTTCATGCGGATCGCCGGATTAACGCCGCATGCGGTGTCATGACGTCATATCAGCGCCCCATAGCATGGTGCGGGCGGCGTGCAGTAATCTTATTAGGTAACGGATATATATGGCTGTAGATAAAGACTTCTTTGACCACACTTTGGATGGGAAGCTGTCAGCGCAGCAGATCAAATCGGGTTTGACCGATCTGGCTGATCGCGGAGAGACTGCAGAGGAGATCACCGCTGCTGCAAAGGCCATGCGCGCACGGATGGTCACGGCCTCTGCGCCGTCCGGTGCGATAGATGTGTGCGGAACGGGCGGCGATGGCCAGCACAGCCTGAATGTTTCAACCGCCGTTGCGTTGGTTGTCGCGGCATGCGGCGTACCAATGGCGAAACACGGCAATCGCGCTGCATCCAGCAAGGCCGGGGCTGCCGATACGCTGGAGGCGTTAGGTCTTGATCTTGCAAAGGCCACTGAGGGTGCGGAACGAACATTGCACGACATCGGTATCGGATTTTTCTTCGCGCAAAACCATCACCCTGCGCTTGGGCCGATCGCCCCCATTCGCAAGGAACTGGGCCGCAGAACGATATTCAACCTGCTCGGCCCGCTATGTAACCCATGCGGCGTGAAACGGCAGCTGATCGGCGTGGCTTCGCCCGATCTGGTGGAACGCTATGCGCAGGCGATGCTGAAATTGGGATATGAAAAGGCGCTTGTTGTTGCGGGCGAGGAAGGGCTGGATGAAATATCAATCGCCGGCCCGACGAAGGCCGCCTGGATTTCCGGCGGTGCGGTCAAATTGACGCAGATCAATCCGCAGGATGCCGGCATCGAAACCTCGCCTTTGTCCGCCATACGCGGCGGTGATGCAGAGTATAACGCGGCGGCACTTCGCGGATTGCTGGCTGGGGATAAAAACGCCTACCGTGATGCGGTTGTCCTGAACGCTGCGGCGGCGCTGATGGTTGCGGGCGAGGCGGAAGACCTGGGAACAGGTGCCGAGGAAGCAATAGAGGCCATCGATAAAGGGCTTACCAAAACATTGCTCGATTGCTGGATCGCGAACCAATGAGCAATGCGTTTTCTTTCACCGACAAGCTTGCCGAAATATGCGCCACAAAACGCGCTGAAGTTGACGCGCGCAAAGCCGCCATACCGCGATCCGAGATACAGGCCCGTGCCGATGAACAAGATGCTCCACGCGGGTTTCAGGCGGCGTTGGACAGGGCGGCTAGCAGTGGTTTCGGGCTGATTGCGGAAATTAAAAAGGCCAGTCCGTCAAAGGGGTTGATCCGACGCGATTTCGATCCCGCCGATCATGCCAGGGCCTATCAGGCTGGCGGCGCAGCCTGCCTTTCGGTGCTAACCGATGCGCCGTATTTTCAGGGACATGAGGATTATCTGGTCGCTGCGCGCAACGCATGCGACCTGCCGATATTGCGCAAGGATTTCATGATCGATCCTTGGCAAGTTGCCGAATCGCGCAGTATCGGTGCCGACGCGATTCTCATCATCGTCACCGCGCTGGAAGATACGCAGATGGCAGAAATTGAGGCAGCGGCAATCGAACTTGGCATGGACGCTCTTATCGAAACGCATAACGAGGCGGAAATGGAGCGTGCATATGCGCTCAAATCGCGGCTGATTGGTGTGAACAACCGCAATCTGAACACTTTCGAAGTGGATTTTGAAAACAGTTACCGGCTGGTGGACAAAGCACCTGAAAATTGCAGTTTTGTCGCAGAAAGCGGGCTTGGCAGCCATGATGATCTGTCGGCGATGGCCGCGCATGGCATCCGCAGATTTCTGGTAGGAGAAAGCCTGATGCGAAAACCCGATGTCGAGGCGGCGACCAGAGCATTACTCGGCAATTAACGATCCGGCTGGGCTGGACGTGAAACACATTATTGGCCATCATCTGGTGATGACAAAACTTACCCATATTGATGAACAAGGCGCGGCCCGCATGGTCGATGTCAGCGCCAAATCGGATACCACGCGCGAAGCCGTTGCCGAGGGCCGGATCCTTATGTCTGGCGAAGCGAAGGAGGCAATGGCGGCGGGCGCGGTAAAGAAGGGCGACGTATTCGCTACCGCACGGATCGCTGGTATAATGGCCGCCAAAAAGACAAGCGAGCTGATCCCGCTTTGCCATCCCCTGCCCCTGTCATCGGTGGAAATCGCGTTTGAACCTGTGGACGGTGGCTATCACGTAACGGCCACTGCGCGTTGCACTGGGAAAACCGGTGTTGAAATGGAAGCGTTGACCGCTGCCTCGATTGCCTTGCTTACTTTATATGATATGGCAAAGGCTATTGATAGGGCCATGATAATAGGCGATATTCGGCTGACATCAAAGCGCGGCGGTAAATCCGGGGATTGGCAGGCATAATATGCCCTCCCGATAGCTTGGCTATAGTGAAACCGTATATATTGCAGTATTGACAAGTCTCTTTTTGTTCCCTACCCGTTCTGTTATTGTATCGACATTGAAAGGTGATCCATGCTTACGGCAAAACAACATGAACTGCTGCAATTCATTCATTCTCGGTTGGAAGAAACGGGCATTTCACCTTCTTTTGAAGAAATGAAGGATGCACTGGCGTTGAAAAGCAAATCAGGTGTTCACAGGTTGATCGGGGCATTGGAGGAACGCGGATTCATTCGGAAACTGGCGAACCGCGCCCGCGCGCTTGAAGTATTGAAGATGCCAGAGGGCGGAAGCTCGGCTGCAAGCAATGTTTTATCGCTGGCCGATACGTCATCACCGGCGCCTGCACCCTCGACATCGGGTGATGCTGCGTCGCGGATGATGCCGGTTGCTGCAAATGACGTTATGGAAATACCATTGCACGGCAAGATTGCAGCTGGTGTTCCGATTGAGGCACTTGAAGGTCAGGAATCGCTGTCGGTACCGATGGCTCTGCTTGGCACGGGCGAACATTACGCGTTGGAAGTGTCCGGCGATTCAATGGTTGAGGCAGGTATTTTTGACGGCGATTACGCGCTTATCCGCAAGACCGATACAGCGCGTGACGGCGAGATTGTGGTCGCGTTGGTTCGCGGCGAGGAGGCGACGTTGAAATATTTGCGGCGCACCAGCGGTAATATCAGGCTCGATCCGGCCAACGCTTCGTATGAACCGCAAACCTACAGTTCGAATGAAGTGGCCATACAGGGTAAACTAGCCGGATTGCTTCGGCGCTACCACTAGAACGGCCACGGACGCGTTACGCGGCATGGCCTGCGAAAGAGGCAGTGACAACCGAGCATCGTTCAATAATCAGTCATAGCGTTCACTATCGGATTTTCGGGGCGGTATGCATGTTCGTTCAATTGGTATTCCTGTTCGGTAATTCGCCGGTTTTTGCCGGTAGACTTGACGGCTTTCTGGGGCCGCGCGGCTTTGGCTTGGTATACCACGGGGCGGCCCAGATGCCGGACTGGACGGTATCAATTCTGGCTTCGTTCAGGAAAATGGAAACGCCGCCCGTCTGCTCCAGCTGTCGGCGATCCAGCCGGATCCAGCTGGGTTTACAGCTGTAGGGCAATCGCCGGTCGCTCACTACGATATCGACACGTCGGCATGCGGCAGCAAGCTCCATCGCAGGAATAAAATACGGGGTGCGCGTTGCCAGAATACGCCAGTTGCGGGCGGCTCCGGCTATTTCAATCACGCAGCTGTCGGCGGAGCATCTCGCGCCTGGATAGTCTTCGATAGCGCCCGGTTCCGCCATGATGCCTGCTGTTTCGCGCAAATTATCGCGCACATAATCGCCAGCGCGCGATCTCAGTAGGGAAATCCCTGCAGCTTGGCCCTCTTTGTCTGGCGATACGATTGCAAGATGCTTGCCATCGCGCGTAATCATGACATCAGGGCGCGGCGCTACGATCAGGAGAAACGTGCCGGCCGCAACAGGAACCAGCCCTGCATATCTGATCGGCTGCGTGAAAATGGCAAACCACAATGCGCCAATTATCAGCGCGCCATAGCCCGCGAGTGGCACCGATGGCCGCATGGTTACTGCGCCCGGCAAATCAGACACCAGATGCGCGATGGCAAGAATAAGGTGCAACCCCTGCTCCACCACCCACCAGAATGGCGCCCCCAATCCCGCCAGATCAAACAGCAACGCCAAAAATTCAAAGGGCATAATGACGAATGTGGTAAGCGGAATCGCGGCCATATTCGCCAATGCGCCATAAATGCCGGTTTTGTGGAAATGAAACAGAGCGATGGGCGCCAGCACTATCTCAATCGCCAGCCCCGTTGCCAGCAGCGATACGGCCCCGCGTCCGATCCGTTTGGCCGCGCCATCACCTTGTGCAGAAATGAGGCGTTTCATCATCGGGCGTTCATGCAACACGATGATCGTGGTCACTGCCGCAAAACTAAGCTGGAAGCTGGGTCCGGCGATTGTTTCCGGCCAGAACAGCATCACGAATAGCGCGCCGGACGCCACCATCCGCAGGCTCAGCACCTCACGCCCCATTGCCAAGGCCAACAAAATCAAAAGCGCCGCAACGCAGGACCGTATGGTCGGCACTTCGGCTCCGGTTAACAGCGTGTATCCCAACGCTGCAACTGCCGCGACGCTAGCCGAAATCAGGGGAACCGAATAGCGCAAAGCAAACCATGGCGATAAGGCCAGCAGCCTGCTGACAAACAGGAAAACTCCGCCAACGATGGCAGTGACGTGCAACCCGCTGATCGACAGCAGATGCGCCATACCGCTTTCGCGCATTGCGGCTGCATCGTCCTGCGATATGGCGCCGGTATCGCCGGTGGCGAGCGCGGCGGCAATGCTGCCTTCGGACGGGCTAAGCCTGCCACGCACATGGCGTGAAAGATCCTGACGAAGTTCCTGCAACATCGGCGTGCGCGCAGATGGCTTATGCAACGTTACTTCGCCTATTGCACTGCCCGAGGCACCCAGCCCGGCAAACCAAGCGCGGCGCGAGAAATCATAGCCGCCCGGCAGCGCCGGACCTGCGGGCGGCATAAGCCGGGCCTTTGTGCGAATGATGGCTCCGGCGCGGAATTCGGGACGATA
>ENA-ORXU01001555-ORXU01001555.1-marine-metagenome-genome-assembly--contig:-NODE-1555-length-18226-cov-5.657667_pt1 | contig 18226 bp, 17 predicted proteins | sample MGYA00237869_ERZ511484 | MGnify/ENA metagenome assembly ERZ511484
TAGCTCGCTATGCGTCGTCAGAGAAGCACCTCACCTTATCGCACCTGCGGCTCTCGCTACGAAGCCTAATGCACGAAATGGCTTACAACAACAAATAAACAAACGTCTGAGGGTGACTAAAGCCCTCAAGTATATGATCGTCTCTAGCTCAGCAGTCGTGAGCGGAAGAGGTAGTACATGGCTCCAGCATATATGGAGACCATAGTGAGATAGAGCAGTGTGTCTAGGAGTGCGGTGTAGTTATTCATCATCTTATAATTTGACCCAAAGATGTAGAAGCATCATGCAAGGCAATTGCACGGTAAATTTTAAGGAAGAAATAATCTGCAATCCTACTCTTACTTGCATGAAGACTCCTATATCAGAGCGTCTCGCAAGAGCATCTGCATCTCAGCTAAGATCATGCTGGTAGCGCCCCAGATGATGATCTCCTCATAGACATAAGCTGGGGCCCTCATAGTACTTCCATGTGGGATAGGCACCTCGATGATCTGCCGCTCTAGGCTCAGTAGATCTGTAAGGGGAATTTCGATGACATGAGCGACTTCTGCTTGCTCAGGAGTGATCTCCACTGATCCATCTGCAACGGCGATATAAGGATGTACATGAAATCCTGATACAGGTATGTACAGGTCTGTAAGCTTCCTCACGATAGTGAGTTGATCCTGGGCTACACCCATCTCTTCTTCAAACTCTCGCAGCGCTGTAGCGCTGAGGTCTTCATCTCCCTCTTCTTGTTTGCCTCCAGGCCAACTCACCTGGCCGCTATGACGATCAAGCTCATGCACCACCCGCTGCATGAGAACCGTCTTCCATACACCTTCCTCTACATACAGAGTGATGAGGACAGCTGCCTGCTTAGCCGATACGGGCACCGCGGTCGATTGATGACGCGGCCGGCCCATGGGAGCCATGAGATACTGCGCATCTTGTCCTGGCAGGTCAGCGATAGATATATGTGATAGGAGCTCTGGAGTGAAGGTCATCTAGCTGGCATTAGCCACCTGGATGTACTTCTCTAGACCCATAGCCATACTCGTGATACCAGGTGCAGGCACCTTGATATCAATATGCAGCTTCTTCTCCTCTACAGCCTTGGCAGTACTATTGCCAAAGATGGCGAGTCGAGTATCATTCTGCTTGAAGTCTGGAAAGTTGGCAAAGAGACTCTCGATACCCAGTGGACTGAAAAAGACCAGAATATCGTAGGTCACGTCCTCTAGATCACTCAGATCACTCGCCACAGTCTTATACATCACAGCCTCTTGGTAGTCATATCCATGGGAGGTGAGATAAGATGTAATCGGAAGAGAGCCTAGATTACTGCAAGGCAGGAGAAACTTCTCCTTGGACTTGTGCTTCTTGAGGGCATTCTCGAGATCTTCGATACGGCGTGATCCGACGAATACCTTCCGCTTTCGGTAAACGATAAACTTCTGCAAGTAGTTAGCGATCGTCTGTGTAAGGCAGAAGTACTTCATGTCTCCGCTTACTTTGACGCGCATCTCCTCGCACATGCGGAAGTAGTTCTCAATCGCGTGATTGCTAGAAAATATTACTGCACTGAATTCATCAGGGCGCAGGCGCGCTTTTCTGAACTCCTTTTCAGTGACAGGCTCCACGTGGATAAATTGCCTCCAGTCAATCTGAAGTCCGTATTTCTTCTCTAGGTCGTAGTACGGAGATCTCTCAGGCTTTGGTTGAGAGATGAGGATTGATCGGACTTTTTTGTGGCTTTCTTGAGTGGAAACAGGTTGCGTCTCGTGCATTCGAAAGGTTTTAGAGAAACCCTCAGGACAGCACTTTCCACAGCACCCCCAAAGGCATCAGTTCGACGGTGCAAAGGTACAAAAGAAAATGTAAGTAACTACGACTTGCTAAGGGAAGAGCCATGAAGGTCGTCCGCAAATTGCGCATCAAATAAAATAGCGCAAACACTCCTATTCCGATCCACATCGCCCACATCGCTAGGTTCTCATCAGCAAATGCCATGACATAATTGAGTGGAAGCAGCAGTAGCCCTACGGCACTATTGGTCAGGATGATAGAGAAGCTATAGCTTTTCATCACGCGCTCTATAGGATATACGGCACCTACTGCCAGTACTACGAGATGCTTGATGATATAGATGCCTGCTATGATCACTACTGAGAGCAGCAGGTACTTGTAAGCGGTCCACTGCATCGCTTGATTCACTATAAGGTAGATGAAGATCCCGCCATTAATAAAGAAGAGGACATACAGCATGGAATAGATCAGATTGCTATTCGCATTGCGCTTACGATAGAGCATATCCATGAAGTTGCTATTATTCATAGCTCGGAATATGCCCAAGATGGTCTGGCGCTCCAGATAGATGAGTATCGATGCTATCAGCGACAGGACCAGTAAGATCCAGAACAGTAATGTCTTGTAATCGCTCCCTGCAGCTCCAGCGTCATCCAGACTGATGGGGCCAATCTCTGCTCCTGTAAATACCTCTGTGATCCTACCATCACTTTCTACGACTTTCTCTATTTTATCAAGGATCTCACTATTTCCATCCACATGCGATTCTTCCCCTGCGATAGCTGACGCGGAAGGATCTGCATCTGAGACCACTCCATCTGTGCTCGTGATCTCATCTGCGACAGGCTCATCGGCAGCCGATTCCGCCGCGTCCGCTGTGGCATCTGTAACTGGCGGAGTAGACCTCACCGGGCTAGACTCTGCGATAGTTGGGCTCGATATCTTGTGGTTATTTCGCGGTGGTCTAGTAGATCTAGTGGAGCTCAGAGCGCCTGATCGTCTGGCAATTGCTATGGCGGATTCACTTGCCCGGTCTGACAGGTGAAACGGATTATCGCCACTTGACCTAGCCACATCTATGCTCGTCACAGGCGGACTATATTCCTCGGGAGTGCTGGGTGTGATGACTAGCGCTTCTGATTCTATATCAGACGGGATCGGCTCCTCCTCCATCACATCTGGCGCTAGCTCAGTGGGCGCTTTCACGCCATCAGCTTCTGAAGTTTCTGGTACGTCTTCTTCTTCAGGCGCTTCAGGATCTGATGCGACTATTGTCTCTGTATCTACTCCCACTGGTACATTATCAGAATCGTCTGGAGTTGCTGTGACCGTCGTGGCAGCTATAGGCTCAGTTGTAGGCGCAGCACTGGTCCTAGTGGTTAGTTGCGTATCTCGTACTTCGGCATCTGTAAGCTTAGTAGTAGGCTGCTTGACCACAGGCGTGCTCTGCTCTGATTCGCCTGATCGTGGTTGCAGGTCAAACGGTGTCTGAGCAGTCCCCATGGCAGTGCCTAGGCAGAAAAGCAGCACGAAAAGTGCTCGCGTATGTGAGAGACAATACATCAGAAAATTAAATATATAAGTATATTCTCATGTATGGCTCATTTAGGTGAGGCTTTCGCCAAAAATGCGTCTAGGCTTGAGATGGAAGAGATGAAGTTGATGTCAGCAGAAGCCAAGAGCACATTTGCACGAAAGTGCTCTAGCTCTCCTGGGCCTCGCCCCATAGCATCAGTTCGTGGCCTGCTCAAGATAAGCCTCCAGTGCCTGCGTACCGCCGCTATGATAAAGGACAACATGATCATACTGGTCGAGCTGATACGCATGCCTCTGCTGATGAAAATGGAGTATCGTAGGCGCTGTATAGATAGGATCGAGGAGGACGCCTGATTCTCTCTTGATGTCCTTGATGATCTGCGCTATATCTTTTCTGTAGCGACCATAGGCATATAGATGCGTTTCTTCTATCCACTCCAGTCTGGTACTAGACTGATCGAGATATTTCTCTCTTAAGCCAAATCCCTTACCCGCAGGATAGGCTGATATAGTAAATCGCTCAGGTAAATACTTATCTAGAGCCATGGCGGTCGTACCCGTACCTGCGGCAAGAAGCAGAAGTACATTCCCCTCAGGTAACTGTGTTGACATCTCCTGCGCAAGTGTGATAAGACCGACCTGCGCAAAGTGACCCGAGCCGCCTTCAGGCAACCAAATAGTCCCGGAATTCGCGTCATAGTTTGCAGTAGATCTGGCCTCTCGCAAGCTTCTGTATTCTGAGCGACTGACAATCGATATCTTGACTCCCATCTGCTGTACAGCAAGCACTGTAGGGGTGTGGAGAGTGGTCGATTCTCGTAAGCTAATGTGCGTTGATATCCCGAGGTCAGAGGCAAGGCCTGCTGTCGCATAGATATGATTGCTGTGCACACCACCCATGGTCTGTAAGCTAAGTGCTCGATCCTTCGGCTGTGATGGCTCACCCACATCACGGATAAAGTTCTTAACACCAGCCAGCTTCCGCCATTTATTACCTCCATAGACAGGATGTAATAGGTCATCTCGCTTGATCCAGATGCTCTGGCACTCCCCTGATAGGGTTATTTTATGTAAAGGACTGGCATGAATCATGGTAGGGACTAATAAAGCTGCCGTACTTTTGGTTTATAATGCAGATGTACAAAAGTATTGGGATAAAGCAGAGAGTAGAAATCGCCAACGTAATCACACATGGATTAGGTTGCATGGCAGCTATCGTGGGTATCATATTCTTACTCATCAGGACAGCCGATGATCCGGGATACGCACTCGTGGCTGCTGCGGCTATCTATGGATTTGGCCTGATATTCACTTTACTAGCGTCGAGCATGTATCACAGCCTGAAGACGACGAGGTACTCGCAGACCTGGAAGTTACTAGATCATCTCGCCATATTTTTTCTCATTGCAGGGACTAACACTCCCTTGGTTCCCATCTACTTAGAAGGATGGGTAGGAGTAGGCTACTTGATCGCTCTCTGGTCTATGGTAGCGGTGGGCATCATGCTCAAGCTCAAGTACATTGAGTCTCATGATCGTTTACTGACATATTTCTACATTCTCCTAGGCTGGATGGCATTGATTGTTCTTCCCTTCATGTGGGATTCTCTGCCGAGCGAGGTATTTGGTCTGATCGTAGGTGGCGGAGCTGCTTACAGTGTAGGCGTGTATTTTTATCTGAATGATGAACGTCCATGGAATCATCCGATCTGGCATCTCCTAGTTCTGCTAGGTGCAGGTCTGCACTTCTGGGCGATTTGGCTAGCTGCAGGCAGCTAGATCTGCTGTGTGCATTGATCCGATATTGTCGGCTATTGATAGAATAATTCTGTTGACCCTCCTTACTTGCACGTATCATTGAGATCATATCTGCAGATACCCTGCAGGAGCAAGCCAAGATCCATATGAGACAGATATACATAACCTTCCTCCTCTGCTTATCCGTAGCGGGCATACAAGCTCAAGAAATCTGGACCCTCGAGCAATGTGTAGATCAAGCTATGGAGGCCAGTCGAGATATAGAACTCGCTGAGATGAACTCAGCTGGTGCTGACATAGACCTTACTTTAGCTAAACAGGCTCGACTGCCATCTCTCAGTGGTAATATAGGAGTCAATGGAAACTTTGGTAGATCGATCGATCCAGTGACCAACGCTTTTCAAAGTCAAAACTTTTATAGTAATGGTTTATCCCTCGGCGGTAGAGCTATCATCTATAATGGTGGCAGGATCAATTCTCAGATTAAGCAAGCTCAGATCAATCAGGCAGTGGCCCTAGAAGATCAGCAGACAACTCGCAATACGATCAGCCTCAATGTTGTCAATGCATTCCTTCAAGTACTACAGAGTAAAGAAAATGTCGTGAACGCTCGACAGCAGGTAGATGTGCTTGCAGAACAAGTGGCTAACACCACCAAGCTTGTAGATGCAGGTGCCGTAGCAAGAGTCAATCTGCTCACCATAGAGGCACAGTACGCTCGCGAACAACAAAACCTCGTCACTGCAGAAAATACTCAGACGCTCAATCTACTCGTCCTCAAACAGCTCCTTTGGCTAGAGCCTGACTTCGCTCTGGATATTGTGGCTCCATCTGATCTGGAAGCTGAAAGGTACATGATGCCCAGAGAATTTGATCAAGTATATGTAGCTGCTCTAGAGCGACTACCAGAAGTCAAAGCGAGTGAGCTCCGATTGGACGCTGCTCAGATGAATAAAGACATTGCCAACAGTGGTCGCCTACCCAGTTTATCTCTAGGCTATGGCGCTGGAACTAATTGGTCTAGCCTCGTCAAGCAACGTGGTGAATCCCTAGGTACAATCATCGTACCACAGGGGAACTTCGTCATTGGTGGCACGTCAGTGCCTGTCGGCTTAGAATTAGAAAATTTTGATATCGTCAATACGCCATACCTAGACCAGCTCAATAATAACATCAATTATAGCCTGAGCATCAGCGCGGCTATTCCCATCTACAGCAATGGCATCAATACGGCCAACGTGCAGCGTGCTGAAATCACAACGAGACAGACTGAAATACAAGTAGAGCAGACGAGACAGACCATACGTACCAATGTGCAAAATGCCATTGCAAATCACCGCGCTGCTGCTCAGCAATATGACGCGGCTAGTCGATCGCTCGCATCCCAGGAGCTCGCTGCTGACAATGCACAGAGACAGTATGATGTCGGTGTAATTAACAGCTATGATTTATTGAATGCTCAAAATGCTTTTCGCTTAGTGCAGAGCGAAGTGCTCCAAGCCAAATACGATCTCATATTTACCTATAAGCTCATAGACTTCTACATGGGAATACCCATCACACTCTAAGACCACATACCGACCATCATGACCAAGACAAAGAAAAAAAAGAAATACCGCTGGCTCATCTGGGTACTTGCCGTACTAGTCATCGGAGTATTTGCTCTAGCTCTTCTCAATAAGAAAAACTCCGACAAGGGCAAAGAAGTGACAACTACCGAAGTCATCAAGACAACCATCTATGAGACTGTGGGTGCCAGCGGAAAGATCTACCCGATCACCGAAGTGAAAATCAGCTCAGACGTCTCGGGAGAGATTGTAGAGCTCTATGTGGCAGAAGGTGACAGCGTAAGCACAGGTCAGCTACTAGCTAAGATCGACCCAGATGCCTTTGAGTCGCAAGTTGATCGCGCAAGAGCTTCTGTAAATAATGCTAGAGCAAATGCGTCAATGTCAGAAGCGAGCTTACAGACAAGCGTAGCACAAAAAGAGCAAGTCCAAGCATCTCTGATCAATGCTCGCAAAATCCATGAGCGCAACACCACCTTATTCAATGAAGGAGTGGTATCCCAAGCAGAATTTGATGCCTCCCTTGCAGCCTTACAGGCACAGGAGGCAAATCTTAAATCTGCAGAAGCCGGCATTGCATCAGGCAGAAAGAGTATTGAAGCAGCGGGCTTCAACATCAAGAGTGCAGAGGCTGGCCTCAAAGAATTACAGACTGCTCTACGACGTACCACAATTACTGCACCTATGAATGGTGTCGTGTCCAATCTCAGTGTAGAATTGGGCGAGCGTGTAGTGGGAACGATACAGATGAGTGGAACAGAACTGATGCGTATCGCTAATCTCTATGCCATGGAGGTCCAAGTAGATGTATCAGAAAATGATATACTCCGAGTCGCCATGAGTGACAGCGTCCTCATAGAAGTAGATGCTTACTACGATAAGGAATTTTATGGTCGAGTGACACAGATCGCTAATAGTGCGAGCAATGCTGGTCAGCAAGCCCTAGCTACCGATCAAGTAACCAATTTCATTGTCACCGTACAGATTAATCCCGACAGTTATAAAAGTTTGATTGTAGAAGGTCGCAAATTTCCTTTCAGACCCGGTATGTCAGCTACGGTAGAAATCTTCACAGAGCAAAAAAGTGACATCATTGCCGTGCCAATACAAGCAGTGAGTACTAGAGATAAAAATGATAAAAAATCTTCCTCACCTGAGTCCTCTGAAACAGATCTAGGTGAGACAGCTAAGGATCTAGACGACGTCAATGAAGTTGTATTTGCCGTACGTGCGGATACGGCTGACATGGTGATTGTAAAGACGGGAATTCAAAATGATGAATTCATAGAAATCATCTCTGGATTAGACGAGGGAGAGACCATTGTCAAAGGACCTTACAGTGCAGTATCTCGCACACTAGATGCAGGCGATAAGCTAGCTCCGAAATCAGAAAATGACAAGAAAAAGTCTAAAGAAAAAGAGGACTAGTAACTACGTGAATACTCGTCTCATAATTTTTCTTAAAAATCCCGTCGCTGGAAAGGTAAAAACTCGTCTAGCAAAAGGAATAGGCCATGATCGAGCACTACAAGCCTATAAGCTACTTACCGCGTACACTCTTGCACAAGCTAAAGCTAGTACGCTAAGTACGATCATCTACTGGTCCGATCACATCGTAGAGGAGTGTACTACTGACCAGAGCGTGCAGGTCACAGGTGATCTCGGAGAGCGTATGCTTATCGCCTTGAAAACAGAACTTGCGATGCACGACAGTGCCATCCTCATAGGTTCAGATTGTCCAGGTATGTCCTCGGATCTACTTGTCACAGCAGCAAGCTGCCTTGATAGTCATGACGCAGTCATAGGTCCTGCAGATGATGGTGGTTATTATCTTATAGGAATGAAAGCAGCTCACAAGGAGCTCTTCACTGAATTAACCTACAGTACTGATCACCTCTTACAAGATACTCTCAGCAGAGCCAAGGATGCTCATCTCCAAGTGGCAATTCTAGAAACCATAAGTGATGTAGATTATCTAGAGGACTTACAATCTTTCCTTACTTCTGCTAGGGCAGATCATCCACTCAGAGCTCCTCTCTCGTCTCTTCTAGACTGATTGACACTATCGTCGATAGATTAAGGGAAATTTATCTGGATAGTCTGTAATGATACCATCCACTTCGTGATCTAGCATCCGCAGAATATCCTCGACGTCATTGACAGTCCATGGAATGAGTTTCATATCACGCTTCTTAGTAGCATCGCGCAGTTGTCGATCTACGAGCGAGAAAGGCGGGCTGTAAACACTAGCGCTACATCCCAATTTATCCATAGCTAGTGAGAAATCAATAGCATCTTCTTCCACTAAGTACACTAACTCGACATCTACAGGATGATCATGAAGATACCGTAAGGTCCTAGGGTCAAAGGATTGAATGGTCGCACGATTTTCCAACTTGTTGTCCTTCATGATGGCTAGGAGAGCATCAGCATATTCTTTGTAGCTGGAATAATAAATTCCATCCCACTCTGGCCGACTTTAAATTTTGATATTGTACCGTATGAGAGGATAAGCAAGTTCTGCAACTCCAATTACATCCTTGAGCAAAGGCTTAGTTATGGATTGCAATTGCTGCTCTATAAATCTTGGATGCACTTTGGAGCCTACATCATAGTTCTCTATATCTTCTGGACTCATCTTATACCCAATTCGTGCATTAGGATTTTTGGTAAATATACACTAGCAATATAACTGACTCTCAGTCAGGACTATAAGCGATATATCATGAGAGACGTAGGCGTAAGTTTTAGCTACCGGTAAATCTCGCCCATTTGTCATGTAGTTAGAGGAGTGATATGACCATTGTGCTTTGCTTCTACTGTGAGAAACATTTGCTTCAAGATCAGGCACCTACCAGAGGTAGGCAAGCTTATCCTGCTCGCCTTACGAAGTGAAGACGAGCCTCCTCGCCATAGCTCGCTATGCCTCGTCAGAGAAGCACCTCATCTTATCGCACCTGTGGCTCTCGCTACGAAGCCTAATGCACGAAATGGGTAATAGAGACTGTGCTCATGCATAGAATCTTCTGATATATGAGTGCCATCTGGACCTAGGGCAATCTCTAGATTCATCTATGGCTCGTGCGACACCACTAGCTGACCATCTGCCAGCAAGCACACATCCATCTCTAGTGTATGTACACCCAGCTCTATCGCATGCAAAAATGCTGGAATCGTATTCTCTGAACGTAGACCTCGACATCCGCGATGTCCCTGTATATCAATTGTCATAGGCTCTGAGCATGCACAGAGGCAGATAGGCAGAACAAAACCGACCATGAGCTGTGTCTTTTGCATGGGTTACATATATGCATGGGTTACATATACGTCGGCTCGTAAGAGTGTAATTGACAAAGCATGCTACCAGCCTCCCTAAAATAAAAAACTAATAAAAGAGCCCTTTGATGTAACCATCAAAGGGCTCTCTACGAGCATGGTCGGTAAGATCCATACTCTACTATTTACTTGGAATTACTCTATAAAAAACAGTGACATATCTACATCACCATTGACTTCATAGCTCTCCGTTGCGAGTACGAGAGGTACGGGCATTCCTCCACCTGAGATAGAAGTCTTGTGCGGTATCATGATACCTTCGACTTCTTTATAATCTTCAAAGGAGAAAGTCTGACTACCTTGCTCAGTTGTGATAACTTTCTTGGCGCGTAAGCCAGTGGATTGATCGTAGTAGTCGATTTCTGTCATACCAGTCTCTTCTTTCCTCATCGTCTGTACCTTATAGTAGGACGTGCCTGCTTCCTGCGTCTCACCGAGAAACTTATATGTAACTCCGCGATCACTTGCTGTAAGCTCAGGATAGATCAGAGCTTGCTCAGCCATCGCTGTTAGCTCTGCATCCCCCATCTCTATGACAGAACCGCCTGTCATCATACCTGATGTGACACCGCGCTTGCCATTGTATTTCTGTTCCATCATGACCATGGCATCAGAGCCTGTCTTCTGATACATACCCTTTCCCTTGACGACGACCACCTCTGTCTGGATATTTTGACCCATCATATTTCCTGTCATCTTGTTCTGGATGTTCTCGACCTTAGCGAGTGCTTCTCTACCGCCGATTGCACTGATGTAATCCTCGATAATAGACTCACCTGTGATGCTGTGATCCACTGGCTTATCGCTCATCTTGATCTCGTTGCCATAGCTATCATAGTACATGACTTTACCCTGCGGCGCCATCGTCTCGAGGTCTTTGGAAATTTCTTCCTTATTACCTACGACAGTGATGATCATATTTTCAGGACGGATGTACTTCTGCGCCATGCGCTGTACATCTGCTACAGTGACAGCATCCAGCTTCTTGAGGTAATTCTCGTAGTAATCGTCTGGTAGATTGTATTTCTGCGTATTAAGAGCAAATCGTGCAATCGTCTGTGGACTCTCAAGCGATCTAGCGAATCCACCTGCTAGCACATTCTTCACTAGGGAGAGTTCGTCAGCTTTGACTGGCTCATTTCTCATTCTATTGATCTCATAGAGAAACTCCGTCACGGAGCTATCTGTCACCTCATTTCTCACGCTTGCTCCAGCAGAGAATACACCTATTTCCTCATCACTGCTCAGTGATGATCGAGCGCCGTACGTATAGGCTTTGTCTTCACGCAGATTTTGCATAAGTCTTCCAGAGAATACACCACCACCCAAGATGGCATTCATCACACGAGCGGCGATGATATCATCTGCAGCTGGCTGTAGGTCCACTACATTAGCTACTCTGATCACTGATTGTACGGCAGCGTCTTTGTTTACTACTGCGACTACTGGTCCGTCCATAGGCATCTTAGGAGCATCATACTCGTGCTTAGGTGCTGCTCCTCCAGTCCACTTACCGAAGTATTTCTTAGCTAAAGTCTCAGCTTCTGCTGGCGTGATATCTCCTACTACGACTAGGTACGCGCCATCTGGCTTAAAATACTCGCTGTAAAATTTCTTGGTATCCGCAAGAGTCACCTTATTCACAGTCTCCTCTGTCATCATCTCACCGTATGGGTGATCCATTCCATAAAGAAGTGCATTACTCACGCGCTGGCTTATAGCATTGGGATCTTCCTTGCTCTGAGCAAGACCGCTGAGCGTCTGCGTACGAGCTTTATCGAGCTCCTCTTCCGGGAAAGCCGGATTATAGAGGACGTCCGTCATGATCTCAAGGAGATTCTCCTTGTGCTTAGTCAATGAGCTGGCAAACATGCCACTGGCGCTCGTATTGAGTGATGCACCCATAAAATCAACGGCATCATCGATCTCAGCCTTGGTACGAGTCGTCGTACCCTTACTCATCAGATCACCTGCAAATGAGACATAGCCAGCCTTATCACCTTCTACGATAGGATCAGTATCTAGTGACAGCTGCCAAGATACACGTGGTACTTTGTGATTTTCTACGATGATGACTTGGAGACCATTATCGAGCTTCATAGTTGTGCTCTCACCGATTTCTATACTCCGTGGCTCTCCAGCCGCTGGTGGGCTAGATCTGAAAGTAGTACCAGCAGAGCCAGTAGTCTGTACAGCTGGCATCTGCTCAGCCTTGTCTGACATTTCGCTTTGGTCAGGCATCTCTGTCTTGACCGTCTTAGCTGTGGTATCGCAAGCCATAAGCGTAAGCAAGGCTGCGAGACATATATATAGTTTTTTCATAGTTGTATGTGCTTCTTTGGTTTAGGATTTGCTTGGCTTGGGTAGGTAGTAAAGTGTCACGCGATTACTCGGGACAAAATACTTTTTAGCTACCCTGCGGATATCTTCTTTGGTGACAGACATGTATCGGTCGAGTTCTGTATTGATCAAGTCTGCATCACCGAAATATGTGTGATAGTTAGCCAGGGACTCTGAGATACGCGAGATCGATGCCGCCGTACTGGCATAGTCATTCTCTAGCTGATTGCGAAGTTTCTCATACTCACGATCAGTGATGAGCTCCTTACGCACCACGTCCATCTGCTCGTCTATGGCCATCTCTAGATCAGCTAGGTCTACACCCATATTGGCTATACCAAAAGCAATATTGGCTCCTGGATCTTCCATCGGAAGCGGGAAAGTACCGACAAACACAGCTTTCTGTTGCTCATCTACCATCGTACGATAGAGGCGCGAACTGTTACCCTGACTCATCAGCTGTCCTAGCATAGCGACTGCATAGTAATCTTCTGTTCCCTGTGCAGGTATGCGATAGGTATGGATGACAGCGGGTAGTTGGATCTGATCATATACAGTATCTCTGATCTCACCTGTAAGCGGTGGCTCTGTCTGTGTAGGTCTAGGAATAGCCTTGGTGCCCTTAGGTATACTACCAAAGTATTGATCTACCCACTTCTTCGCGTCAGCGATGTCAATATCACCTGCGATAGACAGTGTGGCATTATTAGGCACATAGAATGTCTCATAGAAGTCCTTGTAATCTTTCTCTACAGCAGCTTCTAGATGCTCCATGCTACCGATGATGGGCCACTTATACGGGTGTACCGTGAATGCTCGCTTCATCGCCTCTTCGACTACAGAACCGTATGGCTGATTATCGACTCGCTGACGGCGCTCCTCTTTGACAACTTCGCGCTGCGTCTCGATACCTTTTTCATCGACTACGGCGTGTAGCATACGCTCACTCTCTAGCCATAGTCCGAGCTCAAGCTGGTTGCTAGGAAGGATCTCAAAGTAAAATGTCCGATCCCATGAGGTATTGGCATTGAGCGTACCTCCAGCGTTTTCCACGTACTTGGTGTACTCACCTCGGCCGATGTTTTCACTTCCTTCAAAGAGCAGGTGCTCAAAGAAATGTGCAAATCCCGTACGATTAGGGTTTTCGTTTTTAGAGCCTACATGGTAGAGCACGCTGACTGCCACCACGGGTGTGGTATTGTCTTGATGAAGGATGACATGGAGACCATTGTCGAGGTCATACTCCATGAAGTCAATCTGGGTGCGCTGAGCACACAGGAGCAAACTGCCCATCGCCATACATAGGACGAATAGAGTTCTTGTAATCATAATTGTAATCATTGGTTTGTAATAGAGACGTAAGTGTCTAGGGTAAAGTTCGCTGATTGTGGGCCTTTAGACGTCTGAGTTGTGTTGTTTTCTACTAATGCACGCCGTTTATCGAGCTATGGATAGAAAAGCACGAGTGATATTACATCTTCCTGGAGCACTCATGGATCTGCTGAGCGCTTTGTCAAGCAAATGTCTACAACTTTTCAATGAAAAATCTATGGTCACAGCCATGGATGACGTAGACGTGTAAGTCCTCGCTGCTATATTTGCAATAGGACGAGAATGATGAACATATAGGCGTCTCTAACTGTCCATATTCTAGGCTATTTGCTGTGAGACGGCGGTAGCATTTGACGCTTGACGTCCCGCACTCTAGCGTGCAGTACCACATCGATAATCGCACTTAATAATATATATATAGATCATGGAAAATAATCATAATGGCGACCACGGAAAAGCCTGGGATGTCAACGAAAGTGATGCTAAATGCCCCTTCCTTGGTGGCGCAATACAGAAGTCTGCCGGTCGCGGCACCTCAGTCAATGACTGGTGGCCCGACCGTCTGCGTGTAGACATCCTCAAGCAGCATAGTAAGGAATCCAATCCTATGGACGAAGACTATGACTATGCTGAAGAGTTCAAATCCCTAGACCTTGCAGCCATCAAGCAAGATCTGACACATCTCATGACCGACTCGCAGGATTGGTGGCCAGCTGACTATGGTCACTATGGCCCATTTATGATACGGATGGCATGGCATAGCGCTGGCACCTATCGTATAGCTGATGGTCGTGGAGGCGCATGCTCTGGTACACAGAGATTTGCTCCGCTCAACAGCTGGCCGGACAATGCAAATCTGGACAAAGCACGCCTACTCCTCTGGCCTATCAAGCAGAAGTACGGTCGCAAGATCTCCTGGGCAGATCTCATGATCCTTGCTGGTAATGTGGCTCTGGAATCTATGGGCTTTGAGACATTTGGCTTTGCTGGTGGACGTGAAGATGTGTGGGAGCCAGAAGAAGATATCTACTGGGGCTCAGAGAAAGAGTGGCTAGGTGACGAGCGCTACACAGGTGATCGCAATCTAGAATCGCCGCTGGCAGCTGTGCAGATGGGATTGATCTACGTCAACCCAGAAGGACCCAACGGCAATCCAGATCCCGTGGCTTCGGCAAGGGATATCCGCGAGACATTTGGCCGAATGGCCATGAATGATGAAGAAACTGTAGCCTTGATTGCCGGTGGACACACATTTGGCAAGACACATGGTGCAGCTGATCCCGATCAGTATGTGGATGTGGAGCCAGCTGGTGCTGGAGTAGAACTGCTAGGACAGGGATGGCACAATAGCTATGGTCCAGGACATGGCAAGCACACCATCACAAGTGGTCTCGAGGGTGCATGGACTGACACTCCGGCCCAGTGGAGTCACAGCTACTTCAAGAATCTATTTGAATACGAGTGGGAGCTGACCAAGAGCCCAGCAGGTGCGCATCAGTGGCAACCAGTCAATGGTGGCGGTGCTGGCACTGTGCCAGATGCTCATGATCCCGCCGTGAAGCATGCACCGTTTATGCTTACATCAGATCTGGCTCTCCGGATGGATCCAGCCTACGAGAAAATCTCGCGCAGATTCTATGCTGATGAGGAGGCATTTAAAGATGCATTCGCTCGTGCATGGTACAAACTGACACACAGAGATATGGGTCCTCTTGATCGATACCTAGGTGCTGAAGTGCCTGCGGAAGAACTCATATGGCAAGATCCTGTACCAGCAGGACCTATGCTCGATACGAGCGCCATCAGTGATCTGAAAGAACATATCCTCGCCTCTGGCCTCGGAGTATCCGAGCTAGTAGCTACGGCCTGGGGATCTGCATCTACCTATAGACATAGCGACAAACGCGGTGGGGCCAATGGAGCTCGCATCCGCTTAGCTCCGCAGCGCTACTGGCAAGCTAATAATCCTGGGCAACTCTCTCACGTGATAGAGTCGCTAGAAGCTATACAGGCATCTTACTCTGGCGATGTTTCTCTTGCTGACCTGATCGTACTGGCGGGTAATGTGGCGATAGAGAAAGCTGCGGCAGACGCAGGGTATGTGATTACCGTACCATTCACGCCAGGTCGAGGTGACGCTAGTCCTCAGCAGACGGATGCAGAAGCATTTGAAGTGCTAGAGCCTAAGGCCGATGCATGGAGAAACTTCCTCAAGGATAGCACCATGGCATCCGCAGAGGATATGATGATAGACAAGGCCAATCTGCTGACACTTACAGCTCCCGAGCTCACGGTTCTCCTCGGAGGTATGAGAGCACTAGGAGCTAACTATGATGGCAGCCGTCACGGTGTGCTTACGGATCGTCCAGGTCAATTGACCAATGACTTCTTTGTCAATCTACTCGATCTATCCACCCAGTGGAAACTCGCCGACAAGACTAATGGTATCTACGAAGGCCGTGATCGCCGCACAGATACGGCTAAGTGGACAGCCACTCGTGTTGATCTCATCTTTGGTTCCCAGTCAGAGCTCCGAGCTATCTCAGAGGTATATGCTTGCGCGGATGGTGAGAAAAAGATGGTCGATGATTTTGTCAAGGCTTGGGCCAAAGTGATGGACCTAGATCGGTATGATGTAAAATAACTATGGCAGTTAATTAGCTGGAATATAATTATGCAAAAGGGATGACACGATGTGTTGTCCCTTTTTTTATTTATTCAGACTAGTCCGGAATAGTAACATGCAGAACTACATAGTAACAATACCTGATGATCCGCCAGAAAAACCGAATACCGCTTTTGTCTATAATTCTCAGAATGAATTTTTATCGTGAGAAATCACAAGTACGCAACCTGAAGAAAGTACCGACGGAGGTTGTGATTAGCTCTCAGAATGTATTTTTATCGTGAGAAATCACAAGTCGTAGTTCGTTATTACAATGTGGCTTACGGTTGTGATTAGCTCTCAGAATGTATTTTTATCGTGAGAAATCACAAGTTTATTTCTGAGAACTACACAGGGTGGCAGGTTGTGATTAGCTCTCAGAATGTATTTTTATCGTGAGAAATCACAAGTCTCTGCGCTCTGGTAGCTTCGTGGAGTGGGTTGTGATTAGCTCTCAGAATGTATTTTTATCGTGAGAAATCACAAGATTTCGGGTTCACCAATGACCCAACGGCTGGTTGTGATTAGCTCTCAGAATGTATTTTTATCGTGAGAAATCACAAGTAATTTACAGTTGTGTCTTTTGGCTGGTCTGTTGTGATTAGCTCTCAGAATGTATTTTTATCGTGAGAAATCACAAGTACCGTTGGCGGCTGTTATGGTGACTGATGGTTGTGATTAGCTCTCAGAATGTATTTTTATCGTGAGAAATCACAAGCGCCTCATGGAAAAACGCACCGCCGTCAATGTTGTGATTAGCTCTCAGAATGTATTTTTATCGTGAGAAATCACAAGCGCCTCATGGAAAAACGCACCGCCGTCAATGTTGTGATTAGCTCTCAGAATGTATTTTTATCGTGAGAAATCACAAGTCTGGCAGGTGTGGAGGCTGAGTTCGCCGGGTTGTGATTAGCTCTCAGAATGTATTTTTATCGTGAGAAATCACAAGAGAAATGGCTACTTGCAAGATGCTAGGGTGTTGTGATTAGCTCTCAGAATGTATTTTTATCGTGAGAAATCACAAGTCGATGAAAGTCCAGTCGTTCGGAATTACCGTTGTGATTAGCTCTCAGAATGTATTTTTATCGTGAGAAATCACAAGAAGCGCTTCTTGTATTTCTCGTAGAATCCTGTTGTGATTAGCTCTCAGAATGTATTTTTATCGTGAGAAATCACAAGTACTTTGTTCAAAAACGCGAATAAAGAGCTGTTGTGATTAGCTCTCAGAATGTATTTTTATCGTGAGAAATCACAAGCCTAAGCAAGTGCGCGACCTGCTTTGCGCTGTTGTGATTAGCTCTCAGAATGTATTTTTATCGTGAGAAATCACAAGGCGTGTATGCATTCTTTACCGAGCAGATTGGTTGTGATTAGCTCTCAGAATGTATTTTTATCGTGAGAAATCACAAGAAACAGCCCTAATTTACGAAGCTGGTAATTGTTGTGATTAGCTCTCAGAATGTATTTTTTATCGTGAGAAATCACAAGCTTGGACCGTTTGAGACAGTAGTCTCGCCTGTTGTGATTAGCTCTCAGAATGTATTTTTATCGTGAGAAATCACAAGCCTAAGCAAGTGCGCGACCTGCTTTGCGCTGTTGTGATTAGCTCTCAGAATGTATTTTTATCGTGAGAAATCACAAGGCGTGTATGCATTCTTTACCGAGCAGATTGGTTGTGATTAGCTCTCAGAATGTATTTTTATCGTGAGAAATCACAAGAAACAGCCCTAATTTACGAAGCTGGTAATTGTTGTGATTAGCTCTCAGAATGTATTTTTTATCGTGAGAAATCACAAGCTTGGACCGTTTGAGACAGTAGTCTCGCCTGTTGTGATTAGCTCTCAGAATGTATTTTTATCGTGAGAAATCACAAGTACATTCTTGTCATTTAGGCGTGTATCTGG
>ENA-ORXU01001556-ORXU01001556.1-marine-metagenome-genome-assembly--contig:-NODE-1556-length-18221-cov-3.172343_pt1 | contig 18221 bp, 16 predicted proteins | sample MGYA00237869_ERZ511484 | MGnify/ENA metagenome assembly ERZ511484
TCGGGCGAATTATTCGTATAGACCAACTTTTGCGTGCCGGTGTACTGATAATTTTCCACATTCATGGTAACCTCCATGGTGTAGTCAACGTGTTGCTGCCAATAGCTGCTATTTTGACCCATTGCAGCTGCTGAAAATAACAGCACGCCCACAGAAACGATATTAAAAAAATACTTCATGGTATATTATAATTTGATTTTGCCCGAAGAGACATTGTCCGCCATAATCAAGGCGTTATAGGCATTTACGATTTTACCTGAAATCGAAATTTTATCCAAAGTGGCCGTCTTGGCATTATCACCTCCCAAAATAACCTTCGCTCTAGGCGCTAGGCCCGATTCCATTATAATCTGTTTTATCTGAGGCGCGGTCAGTTTTGGGTAATACGACCAGACCAATGCGGCAACACCGGCAACCGCAGGTGCCGCCATCGATGTACCTCCTTGATAATCATATTTGCTACCGGGCATCGATGAATAAATGGCATCTCCGGGCGCAAAAACATCAACGTTTATATCACCGTAGTTTGAAAATCCGGCTAGCATTTCAGCACCGTATTTCGAAGACAACGCGCCTACAGTAATTACATTATTTGCGATTTCCGCACCGTTATTTACTTGATCGTTCGGAAAGTTCGGGTTGGCGGGGTCATCTAAATTTGCTCCATCATTACCCGCGGCATGTACAAAAAGAACATCGTTTTCGGCCGCATATTTAATGGCATCGTATACCCATTGGGCTTTGGGGGAGTAGGCCTTTCCGAAACTGCCGTTGATAATCGTCGCGCCATTATCTACCGCATACCGAATGCCGAGCGCAATATCCTTATCATATTCATCACCGTTAGGTACCGCACGAATACTCATGATATCCACATTGTTCGCCACGCCGTTCGCCCCTTTGCCATTGTTACGTTCGGCGGCAATAATACCGGCTACATGGGTGCCGTGGCTTTCGTCTTCGGATCTGCTTTGCGGATCACCATTACCGTAGCCTAAATCGTTTAGATCATATGGATTATCACCCACCACCTTACGGCCGTCAAAATCGACATTATAGTTATAGTTTATCTGATCCGAAAAATAAGTGATACCTTCCTCTACAGATTCCAATACCTTGGGAATACTGTCTTCATAGTTGAACATCTGCGTTAAGATACCTACATTTTGCTGCATGGCTTCATCCGTTGCATTTATGCTTGCAAGGTCTTTTTTCGTGTAGGAATCTTTACCCAATGCTTTTTTTACGGCGGTATCAGCATTTTTTACGGCTTGAAATATCTGTTCGTATTGCTGTTTTTGCTGAAGTGCTTTTGCGTATTCACTTTCTACTTTTGATTTCGCTTTGCCTTGCATTTCGGCGTCTCCCAATTTTAGTTTTACGATACGGGCGGCCTCTAACTGTTCGTTGTAAGATTCCCCCAAAAAGTTATAGCCATGAATATCATCGACATAACCATTGTTATCGTTGTCTTTTCGGTCGCCTGGCTTTTCTTTTTTGTTGGTCCATAGCACATCGTCAAGATCTTCATGTTTTAGGTCGATTCCTGAATCAAGAACGGCAACAATAACTTTTTTCCCTTTTTTATTTTTTATGATTTCATTGTAGGCTTTATCAACGCTCATACCCGGAATGGTATCGGCTACCAAGTCCAAATGCCCCCAGTTTTTTTTCTGGGTATCGTTGAGGTCCGATATTTTTAAAGGAGTAGTATCAATGTTCTCGATTGGCGTGGACACCAGTGCCGTGGCACCACAGCCCAAAAGAAAAAATAGGACTGAAAAGCCCATAACGGATTTCGATAATAATCGTATCATATAGTCAAATTGAGATTAGTGTATACGTTCAAAAATTGCACCTGCATGTTGCGCCTGAAAAGTTTCAAAGCAACCGCGATCGGCCATGGTAACAAAGCAGGTTTTGCCATTTCGGCCCCCAAAGGTAATATTTGATGGCTTTTTACCCTTCAATTGTACCTCTTTTATGATTTTTTTATCGGGTGAAACCACAACTACCGTGCCCTTATCGTAACGTGTGATGTATAGATTTCCCTCGGAATCACACCGCATTCCGTCCATACCAAAATCTTCGAAGGCTATGAATTTAGCTTTATTGGAAAGACCTCCATTGCTGTCGATATCGTATTTCCACACATTTCTTTGTACGGATTCGTTGACGTAAAGGGTCTTGCCGTCAGGACTCACTTCTATTCCATTCGTGGTTCCCATCCCATTTTCTAAAAGAACGATTTCGCGCGAGTCGTTTACCATCCAGATTTGGCCGGTACTTTCGGCCCAATTGGGGTCGCTGAGGTAAATAGTACCGTTCGGTGCTATGGCCAGATCATTTGGTTGGTTCATTTTAGGATTATGGGCCCAAACCTCGGCTTGCTTTGTGCCGTTTTCAACCTTGAAAATAGTATGCCCGACATAATCGGCAATATACATATGGCCCGCTTTGTCAAATCGAATTCCATTGCCTACACTCTCGCCCGGAAGCTTAAGAAATACAGATGCGTGCCCATTTTCGTATACGATTCCCACGGTGCCTTGCTCCTTGAAATTTACGGCATAAAGATTTCCCTCTTTGTCAACTGCTGGACCTTCAATGCCTTTTGTGAAATCCCATTCTTGAACAAAATCAAGGCTTTCAACTTTTTGTGCCTTACAATTGAACAAAAGCAAAACAATAAAAATACTAATTGGTATTTTTATTGGAAGATTAGTTAAACAGTTCATTAAAAGTGAAGGTTTTATCGAGGCGCACCCCATTTTCGGTCGATCGCAAGGTACAAATTTCATTATGGGCATCGTGTTCGAAAAAAATGAAGTAATCATCAGAAACCGCTTTATGGAGAAAAATCTTTTTTTCCGCTAGGGATAACAAAGGCCTGGTATCATAGCCAATAACGTACGGTAGCGGTATGTGGCCTACTGTGGGAATTAAATCCGCCATAAAAACCAGTTTTTTGCCTTTGTAGGTGATGTGAGGTAGCATCTGTTTTTCGGTATGGCCATCAACGCACAATATGCCAAAGCCTAGGGCTGAGTTTTCGACAAAATTCAGTGAATTTTTATCGCCCGCTGCTACCGAGACCGGGACGTTTATGAACTTTAACTGGCCACTTTCTTGCATCGGCAAAAGGTTCTCTTTCAAGAAAGATGCTTTTTCCCGCGCATTGGGTTCGATGGCCCATTTCCAATGGGCTTCGTTCGTCCAGAAAATAGCATTTTTAAACGCTGGTTCATAACCGGTACGGTCTTTATTCCATTGAATGCTTCCCCCGCAATGGTCAAAATGTAGATGGGTCATAAAAACATCTGTGATATCATCTCTGTGAAAACCATATTTGGCCAAAGAGCCGTCTAATGTATCATTGCCCCAGCGATAGTAATAGCCAAAAAATTTATCCGATTGTTTGTTGCCCATGCCCGTATCGATAAGTATCAAACGATTACCATTTTCGATAAGAAGGCTTCGGGCAGCAATATCGATCATGTTCTTATCATCTGCGGGATTGGTCTTTTGCCAAAGTGTCTTGGGTACAACACCGAACATGGCGCCACCGTCGAGCTTAAAATTTCCGGTTTCTATGGGGTAGAGCGTCATCTATGGTTTGCTAGAAGTAGCGCAAAATAAGAAATGTGGCGGCGATGTGCAAGATGGCCGTTCAAACGAAGTGTGATGCACTAAAAATCACTATTTTTGGAAAAAATCCACCAATGGTAGAGCTGGCAGGAATCATCATATTGGGAATCATAGCGCAGTGGGTCGCGTGGCGACTTAAACTGCCGGCGATACTTCCATTAATTCTCATCGGCTTGCTGGTCGGTCCGGTCGCTACCTTGTACACTGAAGACGGTACAAAACTTATCGAACCGATTTGGAACGGTACAAAAGGGCTTTTTCCGGGCGAAGGACTCTATTATTTTGTGTCATTGGCAATTAGTGTCATTCTTTTTGAAGGCGGACTGACCCTAAAACGGTCTGAAATACGAAATGTGGGCCCGGTAATTACCAAATTGATAACTTTGGGTAGTCTGGTCACCTTTTTTGTAGCAGGAATCGCGGCACATTTTGTTTTCGGTCTGAGCTGGCAAATTTCGTTCTTGTTTTCAGCATTGATTATTGTTACCGGTCCGACGGTGATAACCCCGATACTTCGAAACATTCCTCTAAAAAAAGATGTTTCAGCTATCTTAAAGTGGGAGGGTATCTTAATCGATCCTATCGGAGCTTTGGCCGCCGTTCTCGTCTTTGAGTTTATAAGTGTTGGCGAGGGCCAGGCCTATACCCTTACAGCCCTTATTGAATTTGGTAAAATATTACTGTTCGGTTTTACTTTCGGATTCACCTTCGCGCACGGTTTGATTTTTGCAATTAAGCGAAACTTCATTCCCCATTATTTGCTCAACGTGGTGTCGTTGTCGGTCGTTCTTTTGGTCTTTGTGGAGTCGGATATCTTTGCCCACGAATCAGGGTTATTGGCGGTAGTGATTATGGGTATGGTCATGGGGAATACCGATTTACCGAATATCAAAGAGCTACTTTATTTTAAGGAATCTTTGAGCGTACTGCTCATCTCCATACTTTTTATTCTCTTGGCCGCCAATATCAATATGGAAGACCTTTATTTAATATACAACTGGAAAACGGCCGCACTATTCGGTATAATTGTTTTTGTGATACGTCCCTTGGGTGTTTTTCTTTCCGCGGCAGGTTCCAATTTAAAGTTCAACGAGAAGCTTTTTATAGGTTGGGTCGGCCCAAGAGGTATCGTGGCCGCCGGTATCGCCTCGCTTTTTGGTTCAAAACTATTGTTAAAAGGGGAACCGGGCGCTGAATACATTACCCCGTTGGTATTTATGATTGTGTTGGGTACGGTCTTGCTCAATGCTACTACGGCACGTCTTTTCGCTAAAATGGTCGGAGTATTCTTGAAAAAATCCGAAGGTATCGTAATCATTGGCGCTTCAAAAGTTTCTCGATTGATAGGAGACTATTTAAACAAAAATGGTAGGCATGTTGTACTTATCGACAACAATCAAATTAATGTAAACAAAGCAAAAAAACTGAATATCGAAGCCTTTACGGCTAATGTCTATTCCGACTCTTTGACCGATAATATCGAATTGAACGATGTCGGCTATCTTATGGCCTTGACCGGAAATTCGGATATCAATAAATACGCCGTTGACAAGTTTGGTGAGCAATTCGGCGAGAACGGATCTTTTCGATTGGTGAATTCAGACGAAATGAACGATCCGGAAAACAATCCAAAAGAAGGTCTTTTTTCGCATACCGATGATTTTATCAAACTAACGGAGACCGCACGTAAGTTTCCTGCGGTTCACGAAATAGAATTAAAGGACAAAGAACACTACGAAGGCCTAATCGAGATTACCAAAGCTGACGAAAATATCGTTCCGATATTTCTAAAGACTCCTGATGGTGACCTGAAGATTATTTCTTCTTTCAGCACCGAATTCGAGGATATTCAAGAAGGATACCGATTGGTTTATCTTGGTAAAATGTTCGAGGTCGAAGTCAATCGTACCGAAGCTGAGAAAGAAGAAGCGTAGTGCTACCCATTTAACAACCTGCCTTTTATACTTCTAAGGGAAAACCAGTAGAAAAAAATACAATTTTTCGGGGATTATCCGCCCAACACATTCCATCTACTTTTATCTCAACCATTAACAAATAGTGCAAAGACTACTGAGGCTTTTTGGTTTGAGATATTAAGTAACCCTAAAATTGAGAATTATTAAAATTTGGGCACCGATTCTTGTTATGCTGCTATTAACTTCTTGCCAGAAAGGCGATGTAGATAATTGTAGCACTTGTGAAGGACCTAATGTAGCACAAGCTTTCGATGTCTGTGAAGAAAATGGAAAAATCTTTGTTGATGGGGAGGAAATTCCCGAATTGGAAGGCATTTCGTTGGAACGGGTCATCAGGGAACTGGAAGCAAATACCGAGAACGAGGAAGTTTTTGAGGATCTGTCCTGTAGATAAACGGCAGATATTTTTATAGACCAGTCCGCCGTCTCTTAGGACTGGCCTATTTTAAGTTACCCTATTTCGACGGTTCTAGATTAGTGCTAAAGATTCCCGCACTTCTTTTAGAAGCTTTGGTACTTTTTGGTAAGGGTCGCCCTCCCCTAGGGTTTCCAAGGGTAAATAACCACGATAGCCCGCTTGCTTGATAAGTTTTAAGAGCTTCGTAAAATCGGTGGGGCGTTCTTTTCCATCGATCCAGATGTTTTCCTTGATTTGCCAGGTAACGGCATGTTGAATGTTCTTTTCTATTTCTTCGTACGGATCATGTTGTCGGTAGCTACCGATATCATGATTGAGGCCCAACCATTCCGAATTTACCTTATCGAAAAGCTCGTTGACCTCATCGGCCGTTTTCAAAAAGTCGTTGTGGTTTTGGAGCGCAATTACCACACCATATTCTTCGCCTATTTTACAACAGGTTTTGATATGCTCGACCATCCATTCCATAACCTGCGTGCGGGCAAACCCTTCGGTTTCCGCCTTGCCGGAAAAAATACGCAGGTTGGGGCTACCTAATTTGGCGGCGACCACTATCCATTTTTTTGCAAGCTCAAGATCGGCCTGTCTTTTCTTGGCATCAGGTTGCGCAAAGTCGTTTCGTATGCCTGTTCCACTAATATCCAACCCTAAAAGAAATGCTTTTCTCTTAAACGAGTTGATAAAAGTATCTGATGGTACCTCAGGATAGCCGGGGAAATAATATCCCGTAGGGTCTATCGCGTCAAAGTTGTATTCTGCGCAAAAATCGAGCATATCGAACAAGTCGACCTTGCCCTCGCGCAAAAGTGTATTGAACGAATAGAGATTGAGGCTTAGCTTGAATTTATGGGAAGAGTTTTTATCCTTTACCCTCTTTTTGCCAAAACCGTATAAGCCACCAAACGAAACCAAGGCAGGTAGGGCGATAAGGCTTTTTGCAAACGCTCTTCTTGAGTCGGACTTTTTCATAATTGTCGAATTTACTTCAATATAGTGAAAACCCGAGTTGCTTTCTAAGAGTAATCTAATTATGGTGAATAATGGATAAGCTAAGAAGCGGAAATAAGGTTTTCGGCACTAAAACACTTATCCAGTATTCATATTGAAAGAATTTGACATGATTTCTAGTGCATATGCCTGTGGCCAACATGAAGCTTCTAAAACAAGCCTTAACCAGAAAAAGGTTCTGTTTTACAAACGGTTATGGAGAGATCCTTCAAGTCTATTTCGAAGACTTTACCTGATAATAATCGGTAAAAATGGATAGCAGCTTCGCGTTTGATCTTCGTTTCAAGAAGTGAAGTATCAATTTCGCCACTTTCTTGCTGCCAAATAAAGATTGAATTCTGGGTTGCATGTATGAAGCGATGTTTTGCCGTGAAATGTGCGATGTAGGTTGTCATTGGTTTGGGGAAACTAATTTAACTAAGCTAGAACTGAAAGTGGCCTTAAAAATTGTGTCGGAAATTGTTAATTGTAAGAAATAGTGTTGATTAATGAAAGATAAAATTTTTAAAAATATAAGGTATAAATAATCGCATCCGTATAATAAATCAATCGATTTGTTAAGATAGGAAATGAAGATTTTGATGAATCTCAGCTTGGCCGACTTTCAGCATATATTTTTAAAATCGGTTTTCGGGAACAATACGAGCGACCTTATCGCCGTTTTGAAGTCTTAACCTATAAATCGTAATCCCAAATCAGTATGAAAAAAATAGTTTTGTTTATGGCCTTTTTAGGCACAATCACATTGACCAGCTGTTCAAAAGATAATGATGATACCGACGCCATTGTCGGAACCTGGGTTTCTGAAACAAGCGTTTCCATCAACGGAGGCGAAGAGCAGACCGAACGCGATGTTTGGCAGTTTAATGCTGACAATACAGGGTCCTACTCCGAATCGAGCAATGGCACTATGGATTTTACCACCGATTTTGTCTGGGCAAAGAATGCTGCCGAATATGAAGTAAGTTATTCCGATGAGGAAACTACTGCGGAGGTCTTCACCATCGGTGAATTTTTGGGCAATAAAACCCTTGAAATCGACGGTGAATTTATTGCGGTAAAAGAATAGTTGTAGTAAGGCAAAAACTATTTAATCGTTCAACTTCAGCACGGCCATAAAAGCCTGTTGTGGAATTTCGACATTACCGACCTGCCGCATTCGCTTTTTGCCTTTTTTCTGTTTTTCAAGTAGCTTTCGCTTTCGCGAGATATCGCCACCATAACACTTGGCGGTCACATCTTTTCGAAGGGCCTTAATGGTTTCCCTAGATATAATTTTGGCGCCGATTGCAGCCTGTATTGGAATGTCGAACTGTTGCCGAGGAATGAGTTCCTTTAATTTTTCACACATTTTTTTACCGATATTTTGTGCATTATCGGCATGGATCAACGCCGAAAGCGCATCGACCGGTTGGCTGTTCAAAAGAATGTCAACGCGCACCAATTTGGAGACCCGCATACCGATGGGGGCATAGTCGAAAGAAGCATATCCTTTGGAAACGGTTTTCAAGCGATCATAGAAATCGAATACAATTTCTGCCAAGGGCATATCGAAGGTAAGCTCGACCCGCTCTGTGGTCAAGTAGGTCTGGTTCGTAATAATGCCCCTTTTTTCTATACAAAGTGACATTACGTTACCTACAAAATCAGACTTGGTAATGATTGTGGCCTTGATATAGGGCTCTTCGACCCGGTCGATACCTGATGGGTCCGGCAAATCGGATGGATTGTTGACGGTGATCGGGGCTTCCGGTTCTTTTCTTGTAAAGGCATGGTAGCTTACATTGGGTACGGTGGTAATTACGGTCATGTCGAACTCGCGCTCCAAACGTTCCTGAATAATTTCCATATGAAGCATACCTAAGAAACCGCATCGAAAACCGAAACCCAAGGCGGCACTGCTCTCAGGGGTAAATACCAAAGAGGCGTCGTTCAATTGCAATTTTTCCATGGAGGAGCGCAATTCCTCAAAATCTTCGGTATCGACAGGGTAGATTCCTGCAAATACCATAGGTTTTACATCTTCGAAACCAGCGATAGCATTCTGGGTCGGGTTAGCAGCATCGGTAATGGTATCGCCCACCTTGACTTCGCGCGCATCCTTTATTCCCGTTATCAAATAACCGACATCCCCTGCCTTGATACTTTGCTTTGGATGCTGCTTTAGTTTAAGTGTACCTATCTCGTCGGCAAAATAAGACTCGTCCGTAGCTACAAATTTTATATGCTGTCCTTTTTTAATTTCCCCATTGATGACCCTAAAATAGGTTTCTACACCACGAAATTGATTGTAGACCGAGTCGAACACCAAAGCCTGCAATGGCTCGTTGAGATTACCTTGTGGGGCTGGAATACGTTCAATAATGGCCGTTAGGATATCTGCGATACCGATGCCGGTCTTTGCACTGGCGGGAATGACTTCTTCTGCCTTGCATCCCAAAAGATCTACGATGTCATCGGTTACTTCTTCAGGGTTGGCGCTGGGCAAATCGACCTTGTTCAAAACGGGAATAATTTCCAAATCGTTCTCCAACGCCAAGTACAAATTTGAAATCGTCTGCGCCTGAATGCTCTGTGCGGCATCGACAACCAAAAGCGCACCCTCGCAGGCGGCAATCGAACGCGAAACTTCGTATGAAAAGTCGACATGGCCCGGAGTATCGATAAGGTTCAATATAAACTCTTCGCCTTCATGGGTATACTCCATTTGAATGGCATGGCTTTTTATAGTAATGCCGCGCTCACGCTCCAGATCCATATTGTCGAGCAATTGTTCCTTTTTTTCACGATCGGTAACCGAGCCCGTGAAATCCAATAAACGATCTGCCAAGGTGCTTTTACCGTGGTCAATATGGGCAATGATGCAAAAGTTTCGAATGTTTTTCATAGCAATACGGGCGACTTTTAAGGCTGCAAAGATACATTATTTTAACGCGGTTTTCGTCGGTATCGGAAGCAACGCCGCTAATACATTGGAATCAATTCTGTCGAATTGTATTGTGTGCTGTTTGATATCGTGCCGGGGTACAACCGTGTACTTTTTTAAACGCGCGGTAAAAGGCATTTTTTGAACGGAAGCCAGAGGTCTTGGAAAGGGCATCTACCGAATATTGGTTCAGGTAGCCGTTTTGAATCCTATCAGTAGCGAATTCAATACGTAGCCGGTTGATGTAATCGTTGAAGTTGTCATATTGAGATGTGCTAATGGCGTATGATATTCTTCTCATCGTTATATCTACCGCATCCGAAACCGTATTCAGAGTAAGTCCCGACTCCAAAAATACTTGGCCTTTCCTCAGAAATGCGTCAAGCCTTTCGAAAATCGCCGTTGTATCGTGTTGAAACGATGTCTTTATACATCTTTCTTTTTTAAGCGGCAGTTCTGGCATGCCAATAAGTAATTTAGGATTCCACAAGAGATAGGCCGAAACGAGTAAAAAACTTCCATTGACCAAAAAGCCCAATGCATAATGAATGTATTGAACGGAAGGGATAATACCGAATATCATAAAGACGTTTACGACATATAAAATTACCAAAGAGACACTGTGTACGGTCTGAATAATAGTAAAATCATATACCCATCTTTTGACCATGTCGAATTGGTTTGAAGTGCTATGATGCCTCTTTCTAAAGAAGAAACGGATTAAGTTCCATTGAAGGGTCAAATAGATAATCGAGGCGAGTGCCCGACAGGCAATATTTACCCATTCGGGCAGAAAGCCGTCGCTGCCCAAATAGGTCAGCGCAAAATTTTGGCTTACCTCGAAAACCCATTGTCGCTTCTCAGCGAGGTTCATAAGGTAAAATGGAAAATAGTTGATAAGGAAAAAGAGGAAGGGAACTAAATGGACAATATCAGTTTTCCGAAATGATTTCTCTCCGTTCAAAACCGCCCTCATGTAGAGATAGGCAAGCGGAAATATAAGATAGGTGATAGGTGCGGGTATTTTGTATAAGAACGGGAAGTAGTTAATAATTCCGTACACGATAAGCAAGTAAAAACTATTGCAGAGTGCAATCAGAAAAAGTAACAAAGCCAAAAGATGACCGTGAAAAGAGTTGTTTTTATTAAAACGAAACCAGATCAGAAAAGCGGTTAAGAAACAAAAAACAACTCCCGTAAAAAGGAGTATGTCAAGAAGCATAAGGGGCTAATTTGGAGAACTGATTTTGTTACGATTTCAGAAATCGTAACAAATAGGCTATTCTAGTCTATTAATTTAATATTAATTTCAGGCACAAACAAATCTAAACCATATTGAATTCAACATACGATTCAGGAAACTTTCTTGATAAGATTAAAGAGTGGGGGTTCCTGAACCCTGAGATTGATTTTTTAGTATATACCGATCATGCCCAAGAAAACAAACCGGATCCCGATTTTGATTTTACGTTTATAGTAATCGTAAACGATTCGCTTGATTTTACGCGCGACCTACAATGGGTAAACTATTTCGGAAAGTCTGATCGCCCTACTTTGGCCACATCGGACGATAGCCAAAGCATTATTGTACGCTACATTCATGGGCCTAATGTAAAATTTACTTTTTTCGAGGCGAAGACGGATGTTGGGGAAACGACTTCCCCACCTACAAAAAAACTTGTGAACAAGAATTCATAAGGGGCCAAATACGTTGTACATTTGCTGTGGCGCAAATCAAGTATTCTTTATCCCTTGAAAATCGATGAATCTGCTCTTCAGCTAGGATTATGCTGATCGCATTTAAAATTGTAAGATTTTACTTTATTGCTTAGTTTTGGATTCGAACCTATTGCGTAAGTGAAAAATCGACTTTGCCCCTTTTTTCTTTGCCTTTGCTTTGTGTGTAACCTCTTCTGTCAAGATTTTTCGATTAAAGGAAGTGTCGAAAACTCAGAAAAAACACCCATTGCTTTTGCCAATATCCAGCTTTTAAGCCAATCGGATTCAACCCTAATTAACGGAGCTTCGACCGATGATAGAGGTGGTTTCGAAATGCTAGGGGTTTCTGCTGGGTCATACCTCATCAAGGCGAGCTATCTTGAAAATGAGTCTGAATTACGGCCTATCGAAGTGAACGGTGATGTAAATCTAGAACCACTTCGGTTGGGTAATGATGCCCAAGTACTGAACGAGGTAGTGGTTACCTATCAAAAGCCCCGCTTAGAAAGAAAAGTAGACCGGTTGGTATTTAATATCGAAAATACCGCTTTGGTCGATCGCGAAATCTGGGACGTACTCAAACGCACCCCCGGTGTTACCGTTATAAACGATAGACTTAGCATAAAAGGAAGTAATACCGTGGGCATATTGATCAATGGGCGAAAAGTAAACCTTCCTCAAAACGACATCATTGATTTGCTATCAGGCACCTCGGCAAACGGGGTAGAGGCCATCGAGGTCATCACCAACCCGCCTGCTAAATACAATGCGGAAGATGGGGCACTTATCAATATAAGAATGAGAAGAAACCTGATTGCAGGTTACAATGGCGCTATTTATAACTTCTATGACCAAGGTATTTTACCCAAACATGTTTTTGGCATGGATCATTATTTTAAGGGTAAAAAAATCGACTTTTCACTAAATTATAATTTTGGACATATTAGGGATGTCATCAAATACACCGATATTACGAATTTCTTGGCGAACGATGAGATAGCAGCTACCTGGCGTGCGGAGCAAGAATATTTTAGACGAAGAAAACGACATAATGTTTCTGCATTCTTCGACTATAAATTGAGTGACAAGAGTAAGTTAAGTCTTTCCGCCATTTCCATATGGCAGCCTACGATAGATCAATTTTATGATACTGAAACCACTATCACCGGAGACTCGCTGCTTTCGCGATTCAATACCTTTAACGATTCGGGGAAAAACCAACTGAACACCTCATATTATGCCGATTACCAGCAGACACTGAACGATAAAGGAGCGGAAATTTCCTTAAATGGTCACTATACCTTCTTTTTCTCCAACAAGGGTCAGCAATTGGAGACCGATTTTTTTGATTTGGGCGGAAATCAAAACGGTAGTAACGATTTTGATATTGACGCGGAACAAGATATTAACCTCTACAGTCTGCAAGGAGATTACAGCACGCCAGTAGGGGAATCGGCGAAAATCGAAACGGGCCTTCGCTATGCCGGAATATCTTCAAGAAATAGTATTCTACAGGAAGGTTTTGAAACTGACATGCCGGGTATTATGCCTACGGAAGCCGGAAATTTCGATTATGACGAATCGATATATGCGGCCTACGTTTCTTATGGTATTAAAGCTAAGCTATGGGAATTTAAATCCGGACTCCGCGCAGAATACACGGAAACCAAAGGCACATGGAACGTTGGCGATCAAAATAGCCAAAACGACTACTTAGAGCTGTTCCCCTCTTTTTCCATGCAGTACACCCCAAACGATAAGCATAATTTCAACCTATATTATTACCGTAGAATAGAACGACCGAGATATGCATCTATAAATCCTTTTCTGATTTTTCAAAGTAATTTTTCTACTATAGAAGGTAATCCCAACCTGTTACCGGCGACAAGAAACTATGTATCGGGAGGTTATACTTTCAGAAACAGCTACACTATAGATCTGTTCTATAGAAACGAAAAAAACCGGTTGCGGGAATTAATTTTTCAGAATAACGATTTTCGACTACTGCGTTTTATTAGTGCGAACCTTCAGAAAAACGTCAGATACGGTATCGATGTATCTATAAATGAAGATATTACTGATTTTTGGAATTGTTATGTGCTCATCAGTTTGTACGATGAAAAAACGGTTTTTGAGAACTTAAGTACCGAACAATTGTTCGAAAATCAATTGTTTACGTGGTATTTTCGAACCAGTAACGATTTCAAGTTCTTGAAAGATAAGTCATTGACGGCCGATTTGAGTTTTTTCTATAATGCTCCCCAACTTTCAGAAAATGCACGTTTTGACGGTTTTGCTGCCCTAGGCCTATCGCTTCGCAAGACGCTGTTCGAAAAAAAGGCGAGTATTTCAATGGGCCTGGAAGATATTTTTAATCAAGGCAATCAGTTTAACCGTCGAAATTATCTGGATCAGAACGGTACCTCGTTGAGGAGGGCCGAAAACCGTCTGTTCACTTTAGGGTTTCGGTATAAGTTCGGTAATGTAAAAATTAGGGACAATCAAAAGTCGAAAAGGGTCGATGAGCGTAACCGGCTTTGATGGTCCGATTGAAAGACTACTGAACTAAGGGTTAATAGGGTATTTGGTATTGGGTTATCCGATATTCACGTTATTTTTAACCAAACTAATGGCTATGGTATCGAAATGGATGGTTTTACCCGTAATTTTTCTGCTTTTCGCCTCCTGTAAAACAGAAAGAACCAAACGAGTCTCTTTAAAGGAAGATATTGTCTTTTTGGCGAGCGACAGTTTACAAGGTCGCGAAACCGGTACTGCATTCGAACTAAAAGCCGCCGATTATTTGCGAGAGCGCATGAATCAGATTGGATTACAACCTAAGGGAAATGCAGGCACCTACTTTCAAACGTTTACGTTTAGGCCAAAAAAAGGCCCACATACCGAAATACGTTTTGTTACGGGCGATAGTACGATTACTGGCACCAATGTTATCGGATACGTCGATAATAGCGCTGATAAAACAGTTGTCATCGGTGCGCATTATGACCATCTGGGTTTGGGCGGGGCAGGTTCGCTATATACCGCAGGAAATGCCGTTCATAATGGTGCTGATGACAATGCGAGTGGAGTTGGGGTCTTACTGCAACTGGCCGAAAGACTGCAAGACTCGGTTACCGGAAGCAACTATCTCTTCATCGCCTTTTCGGGTGAGGAAATGGGCCTTTTGGGCAGCAACTATTTTACAAAGAACCCAACAATAGATTTAAAAAAGGCAAACTATATGATCAATATGGATATGGTCGGGCGTCTTAGAGAAAACAAAACGTTATCAATCAGTGGTACGGGTACCTCACCCATTTGGGGGCAGGTGCTGAATGCCACGAACCCCGGTTTTAATTTGGTATTGAGCGAGTCGGGCGTTGGGCCTAGTGACCATACCTCCTTTTACCTTCAAGATATTCCCGCACTGCACTTTTTTACCGGCCAGCATGAAGATTACCATAAACCCACCGACGATTCTGAAAAACTCAATTATACGGGCATGCAAATGATAACGGAATATATTTTGGATATCGTTAGTGAATTGGATGATGACCTGAAACTGGCCTTTCGCACCACAAAGAACGAAAGCGAAGATGTACCCCGCTTTAAAGTCGCCCTAGGTGTTATGCCCGATTATCTTTTTGAGGGTAAGGGGATGCGGATCGACGGTATTACGGAAGGCCGACCTGCTGCAAAGGCCGGACTTCAAAAAGGCGACGTAGTGGTTCAAATGGGTGACAGTACAGTAGTCGATATGATGAGCTATATGCGGGCTCTCTCCGTGTTTGAAACTGGTGACTCGACCAAGGTTAAGGTCGAGCGAAACGGCGAGGAGGTGCAGACGACAGTTACTTTTTAAGATTATTTCGTACAGGATGACATCCACGAATTTTCCCTAAATTTGCAATCCCAAAAAATAAAAAGGAAACATGCCCAAAATAGGCGACATACAATTGCCCGAATTTCCATTGCTTTTGGCACCTATGGAAGATGTTAGCGATCCCCCTTTTAGGGCCCTTTGCAAAGAACAGGGTGCCGATGTGGTCTACACTGAATTTATTTCTTCCGAAGGGCTTATCCGTGATGCGGCTAAAAGCGTCATGAAGTTGGATATCTATGAAAAAGAACGCCCTGTGGGTATTCAGATATTCGGGGCGAATTTAGATTCCATGTTACAATCGGTGGATATCGTTGAAAAATCGAATCCTGATATTATTGATATCAATTTTGGATGCCCCGTTAAAAAAGTAGTAAGTAAAGGTGCTGGTGCTGGTATTTTAAAGGATATCGATCTTATGGTTAAGCTTACCGATGCTATGGTAAAGCACACCAAACTTCCCATAACGGTTAAAACACGATTGGGTTGGGATCATGATTCAATTAGAATCGTAGAGGTTGCCGAACGTTTGCAAGATGTGGGTTGTGCAGCTATTTCAATTCACGGAAGAACAAGAGCACAGTTATATAAAGGAAATGCCGACTGGAAACCTATTGCCGCAGTAAAAAATAACCCTCGTATGAATATTCCTGTTTTCGGAAATGGGGATGTTGATACACCCGAACGTGCTGTAGAAATGCGAGACAAATATGGTTTAGACGGTGCCATGATTGGTCGTGCATGTATTGGTTATCCTTGGTTTTTTAACGAAGTAAAACACTTTTTTGAGACAGGAACACATTTAGCTCCACCAACTATCGCAGAGCGTGTAGAAGTAGCTAGAAGGCATTTGGAAATGTCTATTGACTGGAAAGGTGAAAAACTAGGTGTTTTTGAAACTAGGCGCCACTACACCAACTATTTTAGAGGCATACGCGACATAAAAGCGTATCGCCAACGTTTAGTAACTACCGATGATTCAGAAGGTGTATTTAAGATTCTTGATGAAATTTCAAAGGTGTTTGCTGGCTATGATTTCGCTTAGCTTTACATCAAAATCAATTGCACTAATAATAAAGTTTATCATTGATTAATATAAAAACGATTTCTCATTCAAACTACTAAAATCTAGTATACAGCAAATAGCTTCCGCCAATGATAAATAAAGGTGAAGCGATGGCTAACAAAATAATAGTCCAACGATATAGCCCCCAAAAAGAAATTGTTTTTCGGGTACTAGAAGTTTTTGAATACAGAATATTCACATAATCTCCAACTTGATGCTGTGCTGGTTTTGAACTATATTCACTTTCGAAAGTAACTTGATTATCTAACTTATCTGTATATTCGAAAACAGGTTTGTAAGTGTATCCATTATCTCCACTTACCGCTATAAGGTCGATAACCTTGGCTTTGGTTTTAATACCATTTGCCATTAACTGCTTAGTCGTATTAAAGTTCCTTACTGCATAATAAATTAATATTACAGATAGTAAAAACATCCCTACATATAAATAATCAATCCCTTTCATAAGCTATTAAATAGATTGTGGTGCATCAATCGTAGGCTTTGTATTTGTTGGGCTAGGATAAATAGGCGCATCTTCCTCTTCTGGTTTCATTTCATCAAACTTTTCCATCAATTTTGGTAATATTGCTGGCGCAACTGCTTCTACTTTATCAAAAAGAATTGAACTTTCTGCTGTTTGCTTTTTAATTATTTGTAAGCCATTATTAATGGGTTTTATAAACATCCAAATAGCACTAACAATAAAAGCTAATTTTACCGCTCCAAAAATACCTCCAGCTAGCTTATTTAGAAAGCCAAGTGCCGCTGTATCTGCAATTTTAGTTAACACTTTACCTAATAAAGATATTCCTAAAATAATAATGATAAAAGTTACAGAAAATGCTAATAGCTGCACATACTTTGCATCGAGATTAATATTTTTAGTAATAATTTCCGCAGCATAATTGGAAAAATGAGTGGCTCCGTAAATCGCAGCAACAATAGCAACTAACGATGCTAATTCTTTGAAAAGCCCATTAGAAAATCCTTTCCAAAGCCCAATTAATAAAATAATACCCAATACGATGTCTAAGTAATTCATGCTAGTGTTGTTAATGAGGAGTTAAAGATAGGAAATAGTTAAGAGTTGGTAGTTGTCTATTGTTAGGCTATTTTTGCTTAAAAATCACTACTAGCCCAAAGTTAGTAGCCGAAAACCGCACAATGAGTAGAGACAAACAATTAAAGGAACGATGGGATTTGGTAGTAGAAAAGCTATCGAATCAGTTTGCAGATGGAGACCGCTTAGATTTAGATGCGATTATTTATTTGATAGGTGTACAAGAATTAGGGCAACCCCACAGTAAATTCAAAAAAGATGAGAAAATAAATTTAATGCACATTGCTATATGTCGTTTACTAGAACCTTTTGGCTATTATGAATTCGATTTTATAGATAATGATGGCTGGCCACATTACACCATAAAAGAAGAGTTACCTACTTTAAAAGCTGGTGAACAATCGGTACTTATGAAACAAGCAATTGTAGAGTATTTTTTTGAAAGTGGCTATATTAACTAAACTATCATCGATTGATCTCTACAATTTAAGTTTCTCCTTAAGGCTAAGGCGGCCAA
>ENA-ORXU01001559-ORXU01001559.1-marine-metagenome-genome-assembly--contig:-NODE-1559-length-18213-cov-4.138288_pt1 | contig 18213 bp, 23 predicted proteins | sample MGYA00237869_ERZ511484 | MGnify/ENA metagenome assembly ERZ511484
TTGGTCGATAGTGCTTTCGATATTTTTTATGAAATAGCGAAAAACGCGCACCCAATGCTCAAGGATGAGCTTTTCGAGTACTGTATAGCACAATATCCGAAGGAAAAATACAGCAATTTCGGTTTTGAAAGCAATTTTTTAGAAACCCTTCCTTTGCTGATAACGCTAAAAGAACAGGAGGAACAATTTTTCGCACTTTTAGACCGACAGATAGAAAGAGCGAGAAAAGACAACTATTCGGAGTACAGGCTAGTCGGGTTGATCAAGACCAAGATTTTTTATCTAAAAAAAGCAAAAAGAGTTAAAGAAGCTGATGTGTTGGTAGAAGCCAATAAAGAACATGCCGAGTTCAGGGAAATGTTATTGGAAAATGCCGTTGCCAAAAAAGATTTCGAGCAAGCGAAAACACTTTGCCAAGAGGCCATATCGATAGAAAAGGGAAAAGGATATCGGGGCCGAACAAACAGATGGTACAACAAATTACTCTATATTTCTGAAAAGGAGAAAAACATAGCCGATATTCGAAAATGGTCTGAAAAGCTTTATTTCGATAGCTATTATCAAAAAGAGTATTATAAAAAGTTGAAAGCTACCTACACAGGTGGGGAATGGAATAAGAAATGCGAAGCCCTGATAAATAAAATCAAAGGTTCTCGTACCCATGCTTCCCATAATGATGTAATGGCATTGGCCGATATTTATGTAGCGGAGAAAGAATGGGAGAAATTATTAAAACAGTTACAGGCAAATACGTATTCCCTATCCGTTTTAGATAAATATTCCCCATATCTTATAGAGGCGCATCCTGAGGAAATGGTTAAAGCCTTTGAAACTGCCGTGAAAAAGAATGCAGAAGAAACTGGACGAAGTATTTATAATGAAACCGCCAGATACCTTAAAAAAATGGAAAAAATGGAGGGAGGTAGCGAAACCGTGGGTAAAACACTTCGGTTTTTCAGGGATACCTATAAAAACAGACGTGCGATGATGGAAGTATTGGACAAAAAATTCAAAAAAGATTATGCTAGATAACTTGAAAAACCAAAATGGTTCCATCCGCTGGGGCATCATTGGCTGCGGAGACGTCACCGAAGTAAAGAGTGGTCCGCCATACCAGAATACCAATGGCTTCGAGCTAGCCGCCGTAATGCGTCGTGATGCCGCGAAGGCAGGCGATTACGCCATGCGACATGGCGTACCCAAGCACTACTCCAATGCTGATGATTTAATCAATGATGATGATATCGATGCGGTATATATCGCCACGCCACCCGATAGCCATAAACTATATGCGCTTAAAGTTGCAGAAGCGCGTAAGCCTTGTTGTATCGAAAAACCGATGGCACCCAGCTACAGTGATAGCCTGGAAATCTACGAAGCTTTTGAGAACAAAAATATACCCTTGTTCGTTGCCTATTACCGCCGTTCACTACCCCGTTTTTGGAAGATTAAAGAATGGCTGGATGCCAAGGAAATCGGAGATATTAGGCACATTCGATGGTTCTTGGGCAAACCACCAAGTGAAGTCGATTTGAGCGGCGAATACAATTGGCGTACCGATGCCAAGGTCGCGCCGGGTGGCTATTTTGATGATCTCGCCAGCCATGGCCTCGACCTTTTCGCCTATTTATTGGGTGATTTCAAGAACATATCGGGCGTCGCACTGAACCAACAGGGTTTATATACGGCCAAAGACGCCTTTACAGCTAGTTGGCTGCATGCCAACGGTAGCACTGGCGAAGGCACTTGGAATTTCGGTTGCGACCGCAGGGCAGACCTGGTAGAAATTTTCGGCAGTACCGGAAAGATAGCATTTGCCATTTTTGAAGAGGAAGAAGTTGTGCTTCAAAACCAAAAGGGAGAAAAAAAACTATTCATCGAACACCCGAAGCATGTGCAACAGTTTCATGTAGAAAGTTTGAAGGAACATTTGTCTGGAGGCAAAACCCATCCCTCGACTGGAAAGTCCGCTTTACATACTAGTTGGGTGATGGATTCGATTTTGGGAAATCTTTAAAAGTACTGATATAGCTTTGCGAACCTCGCGGCCTCTTTGCGCTCATTGCGGTTAAATTTTCAGGCTCAAGTACACTATCCTCGAAACCTAAAAAAGAATATTTTCCGTAAATACCATATGAAAAGTATTCTTACTTTCGGAAGCCGACTCCGCAAGAACATCTTAGAAGTTCCTGAAATCATCAACGAATGTTCGGGCATACGTTTTTTTGGCCAACTATTGTAATCTTTTCTCTTTAGTACCGATGTGGCCATTATTCGTAACACGAACGCCAATGCCATTATCGCGGTATACCCATTTACACCGCAACCAACAATTTCACACGCGCTGATACTGGCGGCAGACAAGCCCATTTTCTGTGGAGTGGGCGGTGGAATAACCACGGGAGAGCGTTCCATAGAACTTGCCGTACATGCCGATTTTCAGGGTGCCTTGGGCGTAGTGCTGAACAAACCGACCCCGAACGAATTGATTAAACAATTGAAGGAGAAAATCGATATTCCCGTTACGATAACTATTGTTTCCGAGAAAGATGATATTCGCGGAAGAATACAGGCCGGCATCGATATTTTCAACGTTTCCGGAGCCGATAAAACCGCCGACATTATAAAGCGTATTCGTGATATTGATGATGAGGTAGCTATAATTGCAACTGGCGGAAAGACCGATGAGACTATCCATAAAGCTATTGCCGCAGGTGCGAATGCGATATCGTAAACGTCGCCGAGTTCTGGCGAGCTTTTTAGAGCTGCAATGGAGCGGTATAGAAATGAATGAGTGTCACATTGAGCGTAATCGAAATGCTGAAGCACTGAGAATCTTTGAATTTACTTATTTAGATATATGTTTATCTAAAAAGCCTAATTCGTAACCACTACCACATTACCGCTTTGTGTCGCACGATACTCTAGCAGGTCGTAGTAGCGTTTTCCATCATCCGGGCGGTCTTTTTGCTGCCCGGTAAAAAGAAAATATTCATAACCTTCACAAGAACAGGTTACTATCTGCCCGTCTAAGGTCATTGTAGAGCAATCGTTCGGTATATGATTGGGGCAAGTCGCCTCAAAGGCACGGTATTGGTCAAAATTAGATTTAATCACAAAAACACCCCGAGTACCAACACCGGGGCTAGCGATATAAACCGCATTGCCCAAATTGGTCAACGGGCTGTATAAAGGCAGACTTAGGTTCATGTCGAACCGGAAGCCTATTTCTTGCAAAAAAGGATTGCGGTTGCCGGTATCGTTATCGCAAGAGAGCAATAAAACCAGAATAACAAGACTTAAAATACGTGGCATATACTACAGGCAATTTAAAGTGTTCGGAACAAAATTGAGTAAAAATTATGTATATTTGCGTTAAATCCTCTCTAAAAAAGCCGAGTTTATTTCGGTCTCTGTAGAGGATTTTCTTATTTATTGATTTGTATAGGTTCTGCCAATAGGGTAACGGGCAGTCGGATTTAAATTTTCGAGAGTACACGACATACCATTTAGAACGAGAAAAGCACGTTTTGATACTAATTCTCAATTCTAAAAGTTCATTTTTCTTTTGTCTTAACGTCTCTTTCTAATATCCGAAATTGTTTTTGTTCCGTTTCAAAGGCCTAGAACTTATTTCTTAAACGAAACTATTATGAGTAACGTATCTTACTATACGGCCGAAGGCTTAAAAAAATTAAGGGCCGAGTTGAACCATTTGAAAGACGTCGAGCGCCCAAAAGCCTCGCAGGCCATTGGCGAGGCCAGAGATAAGGGTGACCTTTCCGAAAATGCCGAATATGATGCGGCCAAAGAAGCACAAGGCCTGTTGGAAATGAAAATTTCTAAAATGGAGGAGACCCTTTCCAATGCCCGTTTGATAGACGAGTCGCAATTGGATACCTCTAAAGTATTGGTACTATCGACGGTAAAACTGAAAAACCAAAATAATGGTATGGAGATGAAATATACCTTGGTTGCCGAAAGTGAAGCAGATTTGAAAAGCGGAAAGATCTCGGTAAGTTCGCCTATCGGTAAAGGCCTTTTAGGCAAAAAGGTAGGCGATACAGCTGAAATAACTGTGCCGAACGGAACATTGAAATTTGAAATTTTAGAGATAAGTAGGAAGTAGCAGTTGGCACTGAAAAAGTTCAAGTTTTAATTGCTACTTCGTAGCTGCTCAAGGTTTAAAGTTATTTTTATCTTGAATTTGCCAAAGGCAGAATTTAACCCTAAATTTTTAACTTTTTCACTCTTTGGCTTTTTTATATTTATCCGAAACCTGTTACACTGAGCGAAGTCGAAGTGCGAAACCCGCCTGCCCGCCGTAGGAGGGAAACCCGAAACATTTTTTCATGGCAAGCATTTTTACAAAAATTATCAACGGTGAGATTCCCTGTTATAAAATAGCGGAAGACGATAACTATTTCGCTTTTTTAGATATTAATCCCAATGCCAAAGGACATACGCTCTGCATCCCGAAAAAGGAAGTCGATAAAATCATGGATCTTGACGAAGCCACTTACATGGGCTTAATGGCCTTTTCAAGAAAAGTGGGCACTGCCATCGAATCGGCTATCGATTGTAAGCGGGTCGGTATGACGGTAATCGGTTTAGAGGTTCCGCACGCGCATGTACATTTGATTCCCTTGAACAAAATGGGAGAAGCCACATTTCAACATAAAGTCTCATTGATCAGAGAAGAGTTCGAGGCAACTGCCGAGGCAATTAGGGCTAAAATTGAGGTTTGATTTGTATTTCAAAGCTACGAATGTATTCTCCCTCCTTGGGAGGGATTAAAGAGGGCTGCCTTCCAAGAAAAGATATACTGCTACGCCTACAACGACAATCAATACCAATATAAGTATCCAAAATAAAGAATTGAATTTTAAAGAACTTCGTTCTGGCCTTACTGTTTTTTGGTAGTATTTGAAACTACGTTCGATGTCATCCGTCCAACTTACGGGGTATATATCTGAATTGCACTTGTTGCAGATGATTTTGTGCGTAACCTCGTTGGTGGTTTTGTGCGAAAGTTTGCCGAAACGATGTTTCTGGTAGAAAGAAAGCTTTAAATCTTGATTGAAGCATTCGGGACAATTATTTGTCAGGTCGGCTTCCTTGATTATCACTAGTTTTTCTTTTCCCATTTGTAATAACTGAAAATAATAAGGTAATTAGGTCATCTTGAGTTTTTGTTTTACCTGCTATTTTCACATTTTGCGCACTAATTTTGCCTTTTTTGAGTACCGTAGCTATAGCTATTCTACTAAAAAAAGTATTCATTAGGCCACAAAAGCCGAAAATCTCGGTTCCAAACAAAAACTCAAGATGACCTCAATGTATGAAAAAGTACGGTAATGATTACCGATTAGTCGTTCTAAACATCATTTAGTACTTTTAAAGACACTTGCATTACAGTACCTTCTTTGTTCGACGAAAGAACTTTTATCTTGCCGTTATGGTATTCTTCCACAATTCGTTTAACGAGTGAAAGCCCTAATCCCCAGCCCCTTTTTTTCGACGTCACGCCCGGATTGAAAATGGACTGAAAATTACTTTTCGGAATGCCGTGACCGGTATCGGAAACTTGAATGTGCACGTGTTTTCCGTCGGCCAGAATTTCTATTCCGATGTTGCCCTTTCCTTTCATCGCGTCGATACCATTTTTAACGAGGTTTTCAATGGTCCAGTGATAAAGCGAATGGTTCAACAATACCTTCGTGGGTTTTACCTTCGAGTCAAAAGAAAATTGAATCAATTTCGAACTTCGCAATTTTAAGTAATCATAGGCATCTTTTGTCTCCTCAACGATATCGCGCTTATCGAGTTTGGGCAACGAGCCGATTTTCGAAAACCTTTCGGTAATGGTTTCCAAACGGGAGATATCCTTTTCGATTTCCTTGGTAATCTCAGGATTGATATTTTCTGCCTTGAGCAGCTCGTTCCAACCTAAAAGTGAAGAAAGGGGAGTGCCGATCTGATGTGCGGTCTCTTTGGCCATACCTGCCCAGAGTTTGTTCTGCTCGGATGCCTTATTGGTTTTGAAGAAAAAGAAAATGACTGCGCCAAAGAGAAAAATAATGAGCAAAAGCGCAATGGGATAATATTTTAATTTATTCAAAACTTCGGAATTGCCGTAGTATAAGGTAGCCAGATGCTCTCCCTGCTGGTCGATGGATATAGGCGTATTCTCGTTCCGAAATTTTCGGATACGGCCTTGAATATAGACGGAGTCCGCCATCTTTTCACGTGGCATGTTATTGGTCTTTACCGAGCCGTCTTTGTTTACCAAAATCATAGGTGTCGAGGTATTGTTCTGAAATACCTTTAGGTGCAAGTTACCTAGATCGGTATCTTCTGAAGACTGCTGAAACTCCGATTGCGCGGTGGCCCAAATTTCCATTTTAAGCCGTTCTTCCTCCTTGAATTTTTTGAAGAAACTATTGGTGTTCCACAGAATAAGGCTTACGATAACGAACGACGCTATCAGTAAAATAAAATTGGAAGTCTTGTTTTTAGGATTAAACTTCATTCAGCGGATTGTCTTTACGGCCCGTTCGAACGGTCGGTTCGCCCTGTCAAATAGGTTCTTTTCAAAGATAACGTAAATAGCGTGAAAATGGTATATCGGTAAGAAGCCATGTTGCCCGAAATGGAGGCAAATTCTGTACCTTTGCTATCATGTCAAAAGAAATGTTTTCAGTACTTCCAGAAGCAGTCTCAACGGCAAAATTGCATGGCTATCTATTGGGTGCGATTGGGCCGAGACCTATTGCTTTTGCCAGCACGATCGATGAAAAGGGAAGACCAAATCTCTCGCCGTTCAGTTTCTTTAATGTCTTTAGTGCCAAACCGCCAATACTCCTATTTTCTCCGGCGCGAAGGGTACGTGACAACACGACCAAACATACTTTACAGAACGTATTGTTGACGAAAGAGGTGGTCATCAATATTGTGAACCACGATATGGTACAGCAGATGTCTTTGGCAAGCACCGAGTATGCCAAGGGCGAAAACGAGTTTAAGAAGGCTGGCCTGACCATCTTGAGGTCTGATGTCGTAAAACCGTATCGAGTAGCAGAATCTCCGGTGCAATTCGAATGCAAAGTAACCAAAGTGGAAGCCCTCGGCAAAGAAGGCGGGGCCGGAAATCTGGTTTTCTCCGAAGTGGTCAAGATTCATATCGACCCAAATATCCTCGATGCAAACGGAAGTATCGATCAACGAAAAATCGATCAAGTCGCCCGTATGGGAGGCAATTGGTACAGCAGGGCGAATGCCGGTTTGTTCGAAGTGCCGAAACCCCTTTCTTCCTTGGGTGTAGGTGTCGATGCGATCCCCAATTACATCCGATCGAGTAAAGTTCTTACGGGAAACGATTTGGGTAAGTTGGGCAATATAGAGAAAATACCTGTTCAAGCCGAGGTCGATAATTTTATAGCATCGCATATTGAGATACGTTCTATTATCAGTGGCGGAGAACGCAGGCAACTTGAATTAAAAGCCCAAGAATATTTGGAGAAAAACGACATACTTTCCGCTTGGAAGGTATTGTTGGCAATTTAAGAGACTTTTTTGAAAGAGCCTCTAACTATTGCAAAATCGATATTTTAGTAAGGTCATACCTCATTCAAATTGTTCAAGTGAAAATTTATATGGACGTACTTTTCACTTTGTCATTAAAATGATTGAAATATTTTAATAACTTCTCAAGATTTTGTTAGGTGAATACTGTCATTAAAACTACTTTAGGACCTCAATTAATTAGTTCACATATAATTCATAATCATGGAAATTCAAGGAAAAGTAAAATTGATCGGGGAGACCCAAACATTCGGAAACAACGGTTTTAGAAAAAGGGAAATCGTAGTAACGACAGAAGAGCAATATCCACAACATATTATGGTGGAATTTGTACAAGATAAAACGGATTTATTGAACAACTACAATGTAGGCCAAGAAGTCAAAATCAGCATTAACCTTAGAGGCCGCGAATGGACCAACCCACAGGGCGAAGTGAAGTATTTTAACTCCATTCAAGGCTGGCGCATCGAAAATCTTCAACCTGCGCAAGGTGCTGAGAATATGCCTCCGGTACCACCGGCGGAAGCTTTCGCCCCTGCGGATAATTTGAATGAAGAAGAGCACGATGATTTGCCGTTCTAAGAAACTATTTATTTGTCATTCCCGCGTAGACGGGAATCTTTTAGGTAGTAGCGGATATCTTACTTTACGTCAGAAATAAGATATGTTCATGTAACCAATTATTCAAACCTACAAGGTCTCGCAGACCTTGAAGCTTATTAAATTATTGACCTGTCAGATTTTACCTGTGCTGAACTTGTTTCAGTAAAGACCTGACAGGTCTTTTTTGTAGCTTCCACTATCAAAAAAGAATAACCTTGAACGAAGAAGGTCAAAATAACCCCATGGTGTTGACGGAGAAAATGGTTTTCCCTCCCGTGGAACATACCAATGCCGAAGGTCTCTTGGCCATAGGGGGCGATCTGTCGGTCGAAAGGCTATTATTGGCCTATAAAAGCGGCATCTTCCCGTGGTTCAATAACGATTCGCTGATTTTATGGTGGAGTCCGAGGCAACGTATGGTGCTTTTCCCAGAGAAAATCAAGGTTTCAAAAAGTATGCGGAAAGTGATGATCAACGAAAGGTTCCGTTTGACAAAGAATACCTGTTTCGAAAGGGTAATCGAACAGTGTTCGCATATCTTTAGAAAAGATCAGCAGGGTACATGGATTACGGAGAACATGAGAAAGGCTTATCTTCAATTACATAAAAAAGGCTTTGCCAAGTCGTATGAGGTTTGGGAAAACGACGCCTTGGTGGGCGGGTTGTATGGCATCGATCTAGGCCATATATTTTGCGGAGAGAGCATGTTCAGTATGGTCAGCAACGCTTCTAAATTCGCTTTTATTAAACTGGCACAAGAACTGGAACATAAAGGGTATGTAGCGATTGATTGCCAGCTGTATACCGAGCATCTTGAAAGTCTTGGTGCCGAAGAGATACCAAGAGCAAAATTCATTCAATTACTAAAGGCTGAAAACAAGTGAAGTAAGTAAAAAAAATATATTTTCCGTTTTTTGGGTATAGTTTTCTACGCGATACTCGGCACCTACCTGTAGTTTTGTCTCATTGTTCAGTAACCAACCGATATGGGTGGTAATTCGCTGGTCGTATTCCGGTTTATTGCCGCGCGCCAAACTTAAAAGGCTTTCAGTAGAAGCTATGAAATAAGATTCGCCCACATCAAGTTCCTCACCGTTTAATGGAAGATCTAGAGCGATTCGATATCGAAAACGATAGGTAGTCAATGAAGGACTAATACGCTGTTCGGCCCTAAAACGGTCTCCGAAGCGAATATTGCCACTTTTGTGCGTTATGTTGTATTGTTGGGTTATTCGAAGTTCATTTTCCCTGTTGTTTTCAAAGACGTTGCGAAACCGATATTGTAGGCCAAGGGCAATACTTTGGTCATATCTTATTTTGAGATTGGAAAAATGGGAAATATCTAATTGTCGTGCCTTGAATTGAAAATCATCTGTATAAATATAACTACGCTGAGAAATTTTGAAGTTGTGCGAATAGTTTGCCGCGACGCCATAGTTTATGGAAATGTCGGGTTCAAAATACCCTGTAATATTATTTTGGCCGATGGCTATATTGCTTAATAAAAAAAGAAGTATGCAAATGGATGGCCTAATAGAGCACATGGTCATAGTTAGGGGGAAGAGATTTTCTTGTTTTTTCAAAATTACCTTCTGAGCCGAAAAGGATTTCGTGCTGTTCGTAACGCTTATCTTTCTTGCCCGAGACGATAAGTTCGTATTTAATATTGGGCAACATCAGATTTTGAAAGGCATTTTTAACCGTTGCTTCAATCGTGTTTTCACCGACGGGATATTGCTGCTGTATTTTCCGAATTCGGTATTTGGTAAATTCTTTTTTTAAGTATTCGTTTATTTTGTTAAATGCATCATTAGGAATGTCCACTACTTTTATCAGTATTTCAATATCTTCCAAAATTCCTTTTTCATCGAATTCGATACTGTACTTCAAACGGTCTTTTTTGAACTTTGCCTCATAGCTCACTTTGATGCTATCGGTCTCTTTGTAAAATCGGATTCGCTTTGCATCATCCAGTTTTTCTTCGATGTAACCCAACGCCTTTTCAGGAAATTGGGATTTTTTTATGCGGTACTCCCGTTCGTATTTGTTCTGTGCCGATGCCAAAACGCCAAATAGTAGAAATAGGAGCGATAAAATTCTTGATAAATACATTTTCAAAGTAACTTTTTGGTTTTGCCTACTGACTGCTTCAAGATACTTCGCTATAGCGAAAACAGTTTACCTCATGGTCGTTGACCATTCCCGTAGCTTGCATATGGGCATAAACAACGGTGCTTCCGACAAATTTAAAGCCTTTTTTCTTTAGGTCTTTGCTTATAGTATCCGAGAGGGGTGTGTTTGCCGGGGCATTCCGATAATCCTCAAAACTATTTTTAATGGGTTTATTATTTACGAAACCCCATATATAGTTACTAAAGCTGCCGAATTCCTTTTGTACTTCCATAAAGGCTTGGGCATTGGTTACAGTTGCGTTTACTTTCAATTTGTTTCTGATGATGCCCGAATCTTGTAAAAGCGAGTCTATTTTGGCCTGATCGTACTTTGCTATTTTCTTATAGGCGAAATTGTCCAGCGCCTTTCTGAAATTTTCGCGTTTTCGAAGAACGGTAATCCAGCTCAAGCCTGCCTGAAAAGTTTCTAAAATTAAAAATTCGAATAACGTCGCATCATCCTCTACGGGTACGCCCCATTCTGAATCGTGATAAGCTTCGTAAAGTTCATCACCCTTGCACCAGCCGCATCTGTGTTTTTCCATGGTTTAAAATTAACCATAAAATTGATACTTAAAGCCTAAAATGACTGTATGATATAGAGATAGATAGGCATGCCCAACGTAATATTGAACGGAAAGGTAATGGCCAACGCCATTGGTAAGTATAGGCCGGGTTAACTTTTGTGGCCGCCAAGCGCATTGGTGCAGGAGACGCTATATATCAGTCACTTGTCGCCAAGATGGCGAATGAAAGCCGGTTGCCTACACTTTCGGTAAGTACAGAACTAATGATGGCAACCGAACAACCATTGATTATGGTGGTATTATAATCGCAAAGAAAAATGTGAACCACCCTATTTTCAAAAATCATTGAGTTTCTTACCGCTGGTAGTACCCGCATCTAAAAGAAATACGGCCAAAAAGCCTTTAAAAATAGCTGTTGCAAAGGGTTCTATCCGCCTAGCCTGTTGGTCGCTTGCTAAAAACTCGATAATTCAACTTGCTGTATGGCCACCAAAAAAATTAAATTTCTTTTAGGTGCCTCATTTTCTTCAGGTCTATTTTTATAGTACTCTCTATTTGCAGTTCATATCCTTCGTCTCGGGCTTTTAAGATTAAGTCTTTTATCGTGTTCTTAGCATTTTTTAAGTCCGCTATACGCTGATTTGATGTTGAGGTATTTGGGCTGCACTTTTCTTGACTGCTTAGCATTTGTACCGTATGGAATTTTATTTTATATGTAAGTAGCGATAACAACACATCTGCTGCCTCTATTGGAGAGAAAGTTCCTGTAACCAACTGAACATTATGTTGTGTTTCTGTAGTATCGTTTAATGTCATGAGTTGGTGTAATTTTTCTCTAAAACTTTAGAAATAAAAACACAGGATAAGACCAATAGATAAACTAATGTTCGATTAATTTCAAGTACATCGTTAACCGATAGGACAAGTATGCCAATTGCGGCTGTCAATATTGAAATACTCATGATAAGCTGTAGTTTCGAGGGTGTCATTTTGTAATATTTTGAGGTTGGGATACTATTGGTGATAATTCATTTTTAGAACTGTGGTATTCGAGTTTTAAAAGTTTCGTTCGGCTCTACACTGACTGAAACACGAAATATTTAGAGACTAACACGGGCGCCGAAGCCTTCGGGAATTGCATGTACGGGAGTCAACATTTGCTTTTCGTAAGGCACTGTTTTCAGCCAATTTGTAAGCGAACGTTCTGTAGGGTGGCTTATGTCGTTAACGGCCAGTAGATTGTTCAATCGTGCTTGATGTTTAAGGGTAGGATTCGAGTAACGGTACGAGCCTGCCAAAGAAAGCGAGTTCAAATGCTTCGGAATATACTTTGCCGGAGACTCTTTTTTCAATACGTTTTCTTTATAAAATATTTCGACCATCACTAGTATTTCTACCATACCTTGCAAGGGTTCTCCTCCGGATATGGTTTCGTGCTCAAGACCGATAGAAAGGTGCACTTTAAAAAATTCTGCATCAGAAGGATAGTTTGGCTGAGCCAATATTAGCAGCGGAAAAAGAAGCAGGGTTAGTAAAGTTTTCATAGCTTTTGTTTTTAGTGAGTATCTTTTCGTTTTCATAAATGTACAACCTATTTTGTATAAATTTTTATATATATTTATTATGTAAAACATTAAATATTTTTATGAATTATACATTGCATCAATTACAGATTTTTCTGAAGGTGTCTCAAAATCAAAGTATTACAAAAGCTTCTGAAGAATTACATCTTACCCAGCCAGCGGTATCGATTCAATTACGCAATTTTCAAGACCAGTTCTCGATTCCGCTTACAGAAGTTGTGGGCAGAAAGCTTTTTATTACTGATTTTGGAAAGGAAATCGCAGAGGCTGCAGAGAAGGTTTTGAACGAGGTGCACGCAATCAATTACAAGACCTTGTCGTATCAGGGAGAGCTTTCGGGGCGATTGAAAATATCGGTCGTTTCTACGGGAAAATACGTCATGCCTTACTTTTTATCGGATTTTATGAAACTTCATAAAGGGGTTGATCTGATTATGGATGTGACCAATAAGACTAGTGTTGTCGAGACCCTTGAGCGGAACGAGGTCGATTTTGCAATGGTATCCGTTCTGCCCAAAATGCTGAAGGTAGATTGTGTGCCGTTGATGGCGAACAAGCTCTACTTTGTAGGTAGTGCCAGCACCAAATTTGAAAAGGTACCATCAAAAAAAAAGTTGTTCGAAGAATTACCGTTAATCTACAGAGAACAGGGTTCGGCGACTAGAAATGCAATGGAAGGTTTTATTTCAAAAAACAAACTCCCGGTTCGAAAGAAAATCGAATTGACTTCGAACGAGGCGGTAAAACAGGCCGTAATATCGGGTCTGGGTTATTCGATTATGCCACTTATAGGTATTAAGAATGAGTTGAAGAATAGCGATTTACAGATTATACCAGTAAAGGGTCTGCCTATAAGTACGAGATGGAATTTAATATGGTTGAAATCAAAGAAATTATCACCGGCGGCTAATGCCTATCTTGAATTCTTAAACTCGAACAAAGACAGTATAATTGATAGAAAATTTGCGTGGATCGACAATTTTTAAATTTTTTTACCAGCAAGCCAGAGGGTTTCTACTTAATTTAATAAAGTCGTCTTTTAAGTAATAGCATAAAAATAGTTTCTGATTCCAGGGTACTTTAACAGTACCCAAAGTAATATTGTTTTCGAGTGGTTTTTGATTACGATTGCTCCCTTGACTTTCAAACGGCGCAGGAGGCACGACTGAAGAATCATAGTGTTGAAGTATATAGTTCATTTCAATACCTATTTAATTTTAAATATTCTCATAATAAAAAACAATCGATTTATAAATTGTCTAGACAACCCCCTTATTTTATGTTGCCTATTATAGCATGGGTCTACCCACAATTTTTGTGCCTAAGCAAAGCATTGGTTTTGCCCTTTTAAAAAATATTCCTGCACAAGAAATTGTCTGCGAGACGGTTCGCAGAGTCTATTTTGGTGTTAACATCTTTTTCTCGTCTGCTGTCAGCCGTTCTAATGAAATACGGCTTTTGTTCTTTTCTATTCTTCATTAGTTTCCTGAGAAATTATATTTCTTGTTAAGAAAATATCTCTGTATATCGATATCTTTAATTTAGTTCAACTAGGAAATTGATCTATTTTTTTCAGGGGTCTAAGGGCTAAAAGACATAAAAGTATCAGTGCATAAACCAATGCAATATGTGTCGAAGAATCATCGTAATGCTCCAAAAAAATCAAACTGCCTACTTTTAACATTATACCTAAGGCTATATAGAATTTCAGTTTCATAGTTGTAATTTTAAGGTTTCGGATTTCATTTCTAAGAGACCGTGCAATGCAATAAATGTCATACAGTCAATTGCTACCTTTGATTATTGAATCAATAAGGGTGACTTTCCGTCAGTTATAATGACCTTGCTGTTCTGCGAGCGCGAAAGCTCTCGAAACGCTTCGATGCTACGTATCTGAATTAGCTTATCGGTAAGACCTTCTGACAGTATTTTTTGGGCATCCCTTTCGCCTTTTGCTTCGATGATTTTTTGGTCGGCTTCCAATGTTGCTTGCTGCAAGATGAACTCCATTCGCATAGCATCTTGTTCAGCTTGCAGTTTTCGCTCAATAGAATTGGCCAGACCATTAGGTAATTGAATGCTTTTCATCAAAACGGCAATTAGCTCGATACCATCTGCTTGTTTCTTGAGGTTTTCTTCCATTTTAATCTTGATTTCCTCTTCTATCTTTGCTCGCATACCAGAATGCATATCTTTTGCGAAAAACTTAGCGCAAACATCTGAAGAGGCAGATCTGAAAACACTTGTAATTATAGATTCATATCCCTGTCCTAAATTCTCCAACACGGACGGAATCTTATTTTGCTCTAAACGATATAGGATAGAAATTTCAGAATTCACGCTTAGTCCTTCTTTACTGGGTAAACTCAACACAAGTTTTATATTGTTGGTTTGTGTCGATTCTTTGAGCACCTTACTAACAAAAGGATTATAAAGTACGGTACCTTCAGTTATTACTTTATCTGAAAATTCGCCTAAAGTTTGTTTTACCCCGGCCTCTCCCGGCCTTATTACCGCACAGCTCGTCGATAGAAACGTTATCGTAGCCAAGATTAAAAATGTATTTTTCATCTTCTTTTTTTTAAGTTGAACATCTATTTTGACGGTCGATGATACTTTAAGATGGTTTTTACTTTTCGATTGGTTTAAATCACTTCATTACAGCCGAATAAGGGGGCCAAAGCCTTCAGGTATATTTGCTGCGCTACCCTTCGTATTTTGTTCGTAAGTAACGGGATTCAGCCAATCTACCAAGGTGTCGTCATTTTGAAATTGAGGATCGTTCAAAGTTAGCAAATCGTCTAAGCCATCTTGCGGGCCTCTATTTTTATTGGCTGTAGGCATCCCTACCAAAGAAAACGTACTTAGATATTGGGGTAGGGTATGATCTGCCGTTTCACTTTTCTCAAATATATATGCCTGTGGATAAGCCGCCACTTTTTCAACATATGCCTCTATAGTAGTGGCAAATTCGATTGTGCCGTATAGATTTTCTGATATGCCGATTTCATTTCTTTCTACGGATGCCATGGCAACGTCTAAAGAAGATTCGATGTCCAAGTATTCTTGTTGTTGTGATTGGGGTTGCGCAAGCACCATCATCGGAAGAAGTAAAAGTGATAATATAGTTTTCATAGCCTAAAGAGTTTAGTTAAACATTCTGTTTCATTTCTTCTAAATTTACAATCTTTTTTCCATAAAATATTATATATATTTATTATATAAAGCATAAATAGTTTTTATGTTATTTTAATCGCTTTAACTACGTAATTATTTTTGAAAGTATCTTGTAATCAATAAATTATAAAGATTAGATAGAATTGTACGCGACAAGATCGGCTATGCCTGTTGAATTAAAATTTTTTCAAGATCACTTCTAGATTTACCAAATAGGAATTGGTGCAGAATGTTGTTCGCTACCGATTCAAAAAAAGAAATGCCAAGGGTAATGGAGAAGGTTTTGAATAGACCAGCGCACTAAATAATTGCGTAATGCATGGGAAAAGAACTTGGCGATATTTACAAAATATGATATGTTGAGGTCGAAAAGGCGATTACTTAGTAGTGAACCGCGTATTTCAAAAGCCGTGTCCGTATTGAAATACGATGGTTGAACTAACATCGCTTTTTCAGCGGAGTCTAGGTACAATACCTCTCCCGATAGCTATCGAGATCGGGTCGATTCCTTATATTGTGTCCAGGTCTTTCTCTGGTGTTTGATGCCATTTACTTATCCGGAATTTTAGAAATCCGAAAAAAACCGATATATATATATATATACTTGCTTGGATCGACAATTTTTAATTTCGATCGGTTATTAGTAGAGTGTTGTGATCGATGGTAGGTGGTAGTAGGGTTACATTTTATCTGCAAATATAACTTCAGACATTTTTTGATGGCCCTCAATTTCGAAAGTCTCTCTTTTTAGTAATCATATGTTCTATTAAAAACCCTCCGCCATTTTGGCAAAGGGTTAATTGAATCTGTTATTAAAGAAAATTTACTACTCCGGTATCCATATCATATACGGCACCCTTGATATCTATTTCGCCTTGTTCTACCATTGTTTTTAGCAATTTGCTTTTTTTAGCGATATTCTCAACGGCCACTTGTACGTTATTTTCACTTACCTCATGAACGAATAACCTGTTTTGTGATGTTCTTGGACCTTCCGAAGCTGTTGAACGCTTCACGGCCGGCCTAATATTCTTTAACATTTTTGTTATATGGCCAAGTTGAGCCCCGTCGATGGCGGCATGGATAGCTCCGCAATTCTCATGACCTAATACCAATATGAGCTTTGCCCCTGCGACCTTGGTCGCAAACTCCATACTGCCAAGAATATCATCGTTTACAAAGTTTCCGGCCACCCTCGCTACGAAGATATCACCTATGCCCTTATCAAATACATCTTCTACAGGAACCCTGCTATCTACACACGATAATACAATAGCCTTGGGAAACTGTGAGTCGGCACTTTCTCGAATTTGGACAGAATGATCGCGGGCAGTGAGGTCGCTACGTACAAATCTTTCGTTACCAGCTTTTAAAGCTTGAATTACCTCTTGTGGCGATAGTGCTGCTTGTTCTTCTTTGGTCAGCACAGTTTCGACGAGTATTTGATCTTTATCGATTTGAATAGTTTCCGAATCATCTTGCTGAGCATATACTGTAGTTGATAGTGTCAGCAAACCTACTAGTGTCATTACTTGTTTTCTCATTATGATTGTTTTTAAATTCTTCGACAAAAATATAGTACAAAAACGTAATTGAAACTATTACTATTCATAATTAATAGTTAAACTTTCAATATATAATAGTAATACTATTATATTTGAATAATATTTATGTACCTAATAAATAGTAACCCTATAAATATAATTATGAAAAAAGAGCGTACCCTTTTATTTCCCGAAATTGAAAGCTTTACGGTGGTGGCATCGAAAGAAAAGCGCCAAATTCAGTTAACTGATTTTTTGCCAGGAAGGATATATAGAATAGGTCAGCCCTCGACCAAGTACTATCAGCATTTACGGCCTTTTATCGTTCCGCAAGAATTGAGTGAAAGAGAACAAGATGATTTCAAAAAAATACGAAGCTTGATAGTTAGGGTTGCCAGTATTATTAGTCTGGAAAACGGAGAAAGAATAGCTGTTCTAAGGCACTACGAAGATAAGCTGTTTCTTGATAAATTCGAGAAAATATTTGCGCATGTTGAAATGAGCACGACTAGTTTAGAGATAATTCCTCTCGATTTAGAGACAAAACGGACTTTGGAATCAGTGTCGAGTAGTAAATCTTAATTTCAACAAAAATGAATAAACAAATTTCTGAATTATTCCAAATTAGCCTTGGCGTGTTATTGGCAAGCCTTGGGCTAAAGGTGTTTTTGCTGCCAAATAATTTTTTGGACGGTGGCGTTACTGGCATAGCTATTCTATTAAGCGAACTCTATGATCTGAATATTTCGATTGTTCTTGTTGCCGTGAGTCTTCCATTTCTGATACTTTCATGGTTTACGCTCTCGAGGGGTATAACCATAAAATCTATTTTGGCCATCGTATCATTAGCCGTAATTGTACATTTTGAAAACTTCACCTCCGTCACTGATGATAAACTCCTTATTGCTATCTTCGGCGGCCTTTTCTTGGGAGCAGGCATAGGTTTGACCATAAAAAATGGCGCGGTACTGGATGGTTCTGAAGTACTCGGAATTTTTGCCAATAAGAATTTTGGTTTTAGCAT
>ENA-ORXU01001560-ORXU01001560.1-marine-metagenome-genome-assembly--contig:-NODE-1560-length-18192-cov-2.946122_pt1 | contig 18192 bp, 13 predicted proteins | sample MGYA00237869_ERZ511484 | MGnify/ENA metagenome assembly ERZ511484
CATATTGCGGTTTTCCATCATTTCGCCCAAGAAAGCTCTTTCTCGACCATAAGCGCCATCGCCCCAGGTTTTCTGATTGACGTTGATGCTTTCAAATTCCGACCACTGCAAAGAGGCAAAGTAGCGATTAATGATGTTGCGTTGCTTTTGCCAAGTTTCAAACGGATTGGACGGTAATTCTGGCCCGCTGGTAGTCCCGGTTAGCACATCTACCAATAAACTTGTGGCATCGTTACTCGACTCGACGATCGTGTCGCGAATAGCGCGATCTAATTCTAATGATTCGGCAACCATACCTCCCTGTAACCATTCTTGAATAGCTACCAGATAAAAAAGTTTAACAATGCTAGCGGGGTAGATTCTCTCTACACCACGATAGCTAAATCCCTTGACCTGATATTGCCAGAATTCCCGAGCCGATAAAGCTCCTCCTGTATTAACGATGACGGGCGGTTCGTAGATAATCCAGGTTAGAGCGATTTTATCTCTAGTAAGGGTGGGAAATTTCGCTCTAGTAGTTGCTAAAATTTTTGACGCAATTTCGTTCAATCCTGGATCTGGGCAAAAAAAAGGCATAGGCATTAATTAGCAGTGATTAAGAGATAAGACTTCTGGCATAAATCGCAGTTGACTATTTGCAGACAAAAGAAGTCTATGGGAGATAATTACCGCAGTTAGGGCGTTTGTTTTTAGTCTATCGTTTAGTTTATCCCGTTGGCTTTTGTTCTAGTTTTGGAAGATGCCGACCAAACTTTGCGACAATAGCAGAAAATATATTGATTAGATTAATTGATTTTCAAGCTCAAGACCGTTTTTTCTCAAAATTTAGATAAATCAATGAAAGCTGGCGATCGCAAACCTTTAGAACCGACGATAGAAAAAGCACCATCGAGTGTTGACAAACAGCAAAATAACTTTTGGTTGGTGTTTAGTTCGACATTTGCTACCATTTTTCTCGCGGAGATGGGGGACAAAACTCAGTTAGTTACTCTGCTGATGAGTGCGGAGTCTCAAGCACCCTGGACTGTCTTTATTGGCTCGGCATTAGCTTTGATTGCCACTAGCTTGATTGGGGTTTCGATCGGTTACTGGCTATCGAAAAAGCTCGCCCCTGAAACTCTAGATTTATCTGTGGCAATTCTCTTGCTGTTTATTACTGCCTGGCTAGTGAGCGATATTCTCAGTCTTTAATCCTCCAGGCTCAAACTAAACATTTAAAATTAAATTCTTAAAGAACTACAGATTGTGATTGATATAGATTGGCAGCTAATTGGAATAAGTTTTACAACCGTATTTCTGGCTGAAATTGGCGATAAGAGTCAGCTGGCAGCGATCGCCTTGGGGGGAAGCTCGAATAATCCCCGCGCGGTATTTATCGGTTCGACGATCGCTTTAATTTTGGCGAGTTTTTTGGGCGTGCTAGCGGGGGGTGCGGTAGCGCAATTTTTACCCGAAAAGTTGTTAAAGTCATTTGCTGCTATTGGCTTTGCGACCATGGCATTAGGAATTCTCTGGTCGCCGTCTGATTAATTTTGAGGCAATTTTTATTTAATGGCTCGGACTCGCGTCATAATGATAATATTTGCAATTCTTCATAATTATTTAAATCAAAGATGGCAACTAACCAAAAATACGAAGTCGAAAAAACAGAGCAGGAGTGGAAAGAAACTTTAAGTCCCGAAGCATTTAAAGTTTTACGCAAACACGGTACGGAAAGAGCTGGCACTAGTCCTCTAGACAAGGTTTACGACGAAGGTACGTATATCTGTGCGGGCTGCGCTCAACCATTGTTTAGCTCCGATGCCAAATTCAATAGCGGTACGGGCTGGCCGAGCTTTTATCAACCTCTAGAAGATGCGATCGCCACAACTACAGATCGCTCTTTGTTTATGACGCGGGTCGAAGTACACTGCGATCGCTGTGGCGGTCATCTAGGTCATGTCTTTAACGATGGACCAAAACCAACGGGACAACGCTACTGTATGAACGGTGTGTCTTTAAATTTTGTGCCAGAAAAATAGAGATTCCCAATTTCTAAACCGCGATCGTAAGATAGATTAGCTAGATTAGCTCAGGAAAATTCAGGGTATATTTTTGAAAGCCATTAATTTCTTAAAGCTCTTATCGATCGCCTCTGGTTGGCAAGCTATGACATTTGGTTTTGCCAACCTGCCAGCACAAGCTCAGGCGATCGATTTAGATCGACCTACAGAACAAATTAAAGATGTGCCGCAAATTCGAGATCGCGTCATTCAAGAAAGCCCGACTCTACAACGATGGCTGAAAGAAGTACCCGACCTATTGGAAGATATTCGTCACGATCCTAGTTTTCGCACCCGACTGCGTTTGGGTATTACCAGCTTTACGACTACTGACAACACTGCGGGAATTAATCTGGGAATCGAGGATTTATTTATTAAGCGGACGGGATTGACTATTAGTGCCGACTATCAGTTTGCGTTTAATGGCGATCGCAATAATGTCGGTGCAGATTTACATTATTTTGTTTTGCCTCTTGGTAGCTATGTTAACTTTGCCCCTTTAGTTGGCTATCGCTATGTGCAAAGCGAGGATTTTAATACTGATGGTTTACATTTGGGTTTGAGGCTGATGCTGGCTTTTTCTCGCACTGGTGCGGGGGATATTTCCTTGGCTCAGAGCTATCTTGCTCCTGGGGGTAACGATGAGGTGGGTATTACCTCTCTATCCGCTGGCTATGCCATCACGAGCAAGTTGCGCTTGTCTACGGATTTAGAGTGGCAAAATTCCCGCAGAGAAAACGATCGCCGTGCAGGAATTAATTTGGAGCTGTTGTTTTAGACTAACTTACAGAATTACAGTCTCTAGCATCAGCAGCCTGTCGAATCTGGGAGCGTATTTGACGAACGGCTGGTTTTGGCAGGGTGGGATTGAGTTTAATTGCTCGTCTGTAGGTAGAGATAGCATCGTCAAAGCTGCCGATTTTTACTTGGAGATCTCCTATTCGGCGATAGATGCCGACTTTCTTGAATTTTTTACAGTTAAGACTTTGCTTACAGTTTTTGTTAGCCTCATCAAGCTTGTTTTGCTCGATCAGAATTTCACTCAGGTGAATATATAGCCAGGGATTTTGAGGCGCGATCTCGATCGCTTCTTGGTAATGAACGACAGCTTTGTCTAAAGAATTTTGTCGTCTGTAGATATTTCCCAAACAGCGATGCTCGTCAGCCTGTTTGAAATCGAGTTTAATCGCGCGGAGATAACATTTTTCTGCCAAATCTAGGCGATCTAGTTTGACAAAGGTGTCACCTAGTAGTGAGTACAGTTCTTTATTTTCAGGCTCTAGTTCGATCGCCCGCTTATAAAGTAGCGTCGCCCCCGTCAGGTTCTCTTTCGCAATTAGAATATCTGCCAGAGACTGATAAAACTCGACCCAATCTGGAGCAATAGCGATCGCCTGTTGAAGAGACTGCTTTGCGAGATCGAGCTGTCCCTGCTTTTCGTATACCGTGGCTAATTCTCTATAATAAACGGGGTTATTGTCGTCAATGGCGATCGCCTCTTGAAAAGACTGCTCTGCTAACAACAGTTCGTTTTGTTTTGTCTGTTCTATACCTCTGAGGTAGCTGCCTGTCGCGCTATCGTCAGCAGCAAGATGAATATCTGCATACTTTCTAATGTAGTTGTTCAGGGTCAATCTGTTCGTGCAAAAAGATTTATGCTTGTAAAAAGTTATTGACTGGGCAAAATCTAGCTCTAAATGTTTGACAACGCTAGGATAAAGAGGAATTTGGATCTTATCTAATACTCCTCTCTGGGGATTAGGAATCAGTTTATCGTCTAATTCGGGGAAATTTACAAGTTTGAGTATTTGATTGACGACATAAATTCCCATGTTATCCGTAGGATGATTATGGGCATAAAATAAACGATATTTTTGATAATTATCGCGAATAAAGTCGCTGATTTTGATGCTCAGGTTAGATTCTCTGCGCGCAAGCTCTCTCAGACCTTTGTTAACATTATTTTCTAAATATTGTCGCTGGTAGAAACTATCACTATTGAGATGATTAATAATTTTATCAATGCCAATATTTTGCTCTAACATTGAAATTATGTTGGCATCTCCTTGAGGAATAATTCCATAAGGATACAGTGATTCGATCGCTCTCTTATTGGGGTTTCTACAAAATTGAGGAAAACAACCAGTAAAGTAAAGTGGCGGAAAAGATATATGTTGGCAATCGGCAGATAGTTTGCCTAATAAATATTCTGTACTGCGATCGCCATGAACGTTTTTAACAGGTTGATAGATAAATAGTTGGGCTTGCTTGAGAATACGATTGGGTATTGTTGTTTGTTTGCGTATTAAACGATGAATCGGAATTGTTTTAATAAAATATTCTCGATTGAATTCATCTGATTTTGTTAAATAGTTAGCGATTAATTCGTTCTGGCAGTTCGCGTATACAATACAGAGTTTTTTCATTTCCTAAGCTATCGAGTTATGCACTTTGACGCAGAAGCTGCAATTTCAGCTTTTGACCTTCAGCATTATCTTCCAGCATATAATAAGCTTCTGGCTTTAAAAGATCGTCTATAATTTTCAGGTTCATACTGAGGACATCTAATCTACATCGATCGGATTGACTAAAATAAGACTGTAGCAATTCTTTTGACGTATAGTAATGGCTAGTATTGCTTTCTTTTTTTGAGTCTTTGATTAAGTCGGGAGGGGCAATATCTGCTTCAAAAGTTGTAAAATTTGCCAAGCAGTCGGGTTCTAGCTCTTGCCCCCAGCAGGTGCGATCGATGAGGTGCATACCTACAGTTAAAGATTGAGATTGAGAACGAGAAACGATCAGCAATAAATGATTTTCTTCCAAATATGAGCTGCGGAAAAAGTTAGGATCGAAATCACCAAAGCAAAGAATAGTTTTTAAGCCGCGTAATCGCTTAGTAATTTTGTGTAAACAGTGCAGATACTTGTCATGTTCTTCTACTATTGCCTGTCGAACATATTTTAAGACTGGAAACTCAATAATATTTTCTGTCTTAATAATAGACTCTGGCAGTCCCCGATATTGATATTGCAAAACACCAAAATTGGGTTTTACCTCCAGCATTTTTGCCTGTAAGCTAAAGGCAATGGGAAGATCGGGATAAACAAAATTCTCAGCTCGACCTAATAAATTTTGCAGAAGGCGATCGAGATCTGCCGTAAATTTTTCATGAGAAAACACCTGTTGGCAGCGGTGCTTGAGATTTTGAGCTTTTTGCTGCATCTCCCCAGAATTGAGACAAGCATATTCAATCTGCTTTTCAAGCTGGTAGCATTGACCAGGGCTATATAGTAGTCCTAAATCATTACTAGAAATAATTTCTCGTACAGACGATGAGTCCGCAGCAATTATGGGACAGGAGAATTGGGCAGCTTCTAGAATACTGAGGGCTAAACCCTCATAGAGACTGGTAGAAATAAACAGATCTGATAGAGCCAAAAATCGATCGACATCTTGTCGATATCCCAGAAACTTTAATTTGTGGCTGATGCCCAAATCTTTAGCAATTGCTTGATATTCTGCCTGTAACTCTCCTTCACCCAAGAAAAGGTGATAGTAGTTGGGCAGGCGATTTTGTACCGCCGCAAAAGCAGTTATGATATCGGAAAAGTTTTTTTGATGGGAAAAACGACCTACCGAAACGGAGAGAAAAGAGTTAAGCGGGAAGCCAAATTCCTCTAGCAACTCTAATCTATTTAACTTGTATTCGTTTGAGGTTAGTTTGGCGTAGGAATTCTCAACATCTCTTGAATTGTAGAACACTTGGATATTATCTAACTCAATTCCTGTAGAGAGAGATAGCTGAATTCGGTTGTCGTCAGAAACCGTATAAAAACTGGCGTTAGCCTGGGCTAACTGTTGAAACAGCCTTTTAGTTAGATCGTTAAGCTCGACACGCCAGGGGCAAAGGTGAATCAGATTGGTACAGGGAAGCTGTAAGTCGTGACAGGCGAGGGATATTCCCAAGCCAAAATCAACCCAGGGCAAATTAATCAACACGCAGTCAGGCTGCAATGCTTCTAAGACCTTAGTAGCTTGACGATACTGTCTGCTCAATTTGCCAAGATAGCTGCTGCCTATTTCCAGATCTCCTGCATCTCCCTCCCAAGCAATATCTGCCGTTAGACAATCTACTTCTAGATTTTGATAAAAATTGATTAACTTTTCGTCTTCAGATAAAACTAATACGGGTTTAAATCCAGATTCGATGACTAAAGGTAAGATGTTTTTGACGTAATGTTCCGCCCCACCAACAGCAGAGGATGGAACAAAGATAGCAATAGTGGGTAGAGACTTAGGTGTTGGCATACTCTTGCACGTTATTTTGAACTTCAATTTCGTTGAGAGCTAGGCACAGTCTTCTCGTATCGTTAGTTTCGGGATATAGTGTTTGCACATCAACACTTTCTTCTACGAACAGATCGAGGGTGCATTTGTTTTTGATGCTGTCGTGTAGGGGCATCCAAGCAGCGGAGATATAGTAGCCATCACCATCTTCTTGTTTGATTGATTCAAATTCAAGCTGTTCGCCATTCATGTAAAGCTTGAAGCTTTTTCTTGTTTCTTCGGTAATAAATCTAACGTTTTTAAGAGTTAGTTTTATCGGGGATAATACATTGACAGGAAATTCTATCGAAGCCCTGTTTCCCGAACCCATCCAGATAAAATATTTGCCGTTAGAGGATTCTTCAGGATAATGAAAGTTATCTAAATTTTGTAAGTATTCTGGGTCTAGAACGATCGGAAATTGCCAAAACTCATCTAACTCATCTGGCAGAGGGCTGGCATTATCGTTAAAAGTATTAGAAATTTCTGCTACAGCAGGCTCGACATTTCTAAGACTAGATAAGGTTAGAGATAGCTTAGAAATTTCAATTTTCAATTCTGCCATCTCGTCAATTAAAGTATCAACACAGCTATCTAGAAAAGGAGTGTTCGTATTGCGACCAGAAGCAGCGCGGTTGATGCTAGCTTTAATTTGTTGGGCGAGCTGATATTTGAGATTAATAACTTCGGATTCTGGTAAAAAGTTCATGATTGTTTTAAATTTGATTAGCTAATTTTTGAACCATTGTTGGGGAGTTATGTTGAGAAACTGAAACTTGATTCAACCAATATTGAACAAAGTTTTCCCAGTCATCGTGCATAACAATTCTCTCCTCTTGCCTTTGGTTCGACATACGAAGCCTGAGATATTTTCGATACATTTCAGGGATAGAGGTAAAACTATTGAGAGGCATAGAATATTCGTGTCTAGCTAACGCCTCGGTAAAACTTTTATCTTTGTACGCGAGGGGTATAGATTTGCAGGTACACAGATAGATTAGGAAGGAAATAGCCTGTGGATCTTCAAGACAAACAAATAAATCCGTTGTAGGAATTATCTCGTTAGCCTCCCTAATAGAGCGGACATTAGCATAATTATTTTTGACAGATTCTAAATCTGAAATAACAACTAGCTCAAAATTGTTAGGTAAAAACTCTTGGCAACAGAATGCAAGCTTCTTAAATTGGGCAATATTCTTTTGGTTCGTGCAAGATGTGCCAATTATAATCTGCTCTAGATCTAGCGATTGTAGGCTGCCTGTCTCTCGGATATTAATTGGATGTTCTAGGAGCTTGATATTAGTATTTTTTGAATTGGAAGCGGGGATAAGGCTACTATCTGCATCCCATAAATAGCTTCGATGCAGGTCAATTGAATTATTATTAAGCATTTGACTGGCATATTCTCGAATTGCATCATTTGCTTCAATATTTAGCTGATTAAAGAAACACCATAAATAGTGATTTTTTGCTAGCTTAATCCGCTTTATTTCTGTTAGGCGATCGCGATCTCTAACAATAGAAGTAAAGTCAACTAAATTAATAAATATTTGGTTATCATCGGGAGGAATTTTGAATAAATCGACGATTCGATCGAGTTCGCGATGATGAACATTATTGACCAATCCTAGTCTGTACAATACTTGTTTGTCGCTGCTAATATCTGAAAAGTTTTTGGTACGAAAAATATTCACGTTGCCTAACTTTCTGCTGTTGGCGATCCAAAAATTAATCCATAGTGCGGCGTTACTATTTGATTTCCAAAAATCTATATTTGTTATTAAATTGAAGTTGTAAGTAGGAGTGTATTTTGTAGAGATAGCTGGTTTTATAGCTGGATTACTAGCTGTCTGTAGCTGTTTGACCGAATGCCAGTTAACGTCGTACAGCTTTTTAATTGCATTTTTTACTTTATTCGCATAGTTTGTACGGACTGACTCACTGTCTTGACGGAGTTGAGCAATGACAGACTTAGGGTTGATAATTAAATCTTCAATGCCAGCAGCTAGCTGCTTAATACCTTTAAAGCTATGGTAATGACAACTGCTGTCTAATCCTTCAAAAGCGTTAATCGTACCGATACATGGCTTATCCCAAGATAAGGCTTCGACTGTTTTAATTTTTAATCCCGTACTGAATTCAAAAGGCAGAACAACGATGTCTATCTCTTCGTAGAATTCTGATACGTCATCTACCAGACCCAATAAATGAATTCTATCGTGAAATCTCTTATCTAAGACTTGGCAGATTTTGCCTCCAACTACAAAGGTAAATTGCTCGGCAGATTTTGCATATGTATTTAAATACTCATCTAAGAATGATTCGAGATTTTTGCAGTTAATGGGATTGGCGCTACCAATGAAACCCAGTTTAATGTTGCCATAGTCAATTTCTCTCGGCTTAACCTCAACGGGTTCTGGTTCGAGATGACCGATGGTCAAGACAGGAGTTTGGGATAGGCACTTGAACCAAGAAGATTCATCTTCTTTAATTGACAAAACAAGGTCGGCACGGTCTAAGGCTTTTTGCTCCGATTTTGGCGAGGTAAAGAAGAAATCGCGATAACCGAGCTTCTTTTCGAGAAGATAGTTACGATTACTAACAATGTCGTGAGTATCAATTACTTTCGTCACGCTCCTGTCAAACAGATCTAGGACTTTGCTGTAAAAGACATAATTACAAAGCACCATATCCATGTCTACAGCAAGCTTAATCCAGTTAACGGTAAATTCGATTCCAACGTCCCACCAGGCATCAATTTCAAAATATTCCTCATCTGTTTGATGTACAGACCTCTGCACTGGATAGGAAACGAAAAAGTAATCCCAACACTGGTTCATACCGTCGTAAGCAGCCTGGGGAATTTCTCGATCCCATTCCCGAGGACAGTAGACAAAGTAGATGGTCGCTCCTAGTTCCTGCAAATATTTTGTTAAGGCATATATTCTTTTGCGATTACCAGCGTCCTGAGGGTGAGATGGAGTCGGAGACAGTACTAATATATTTTTACCATTCACTGGTTTTGATTGGGTAAGTTTGAGTAGGAGTAAGCTGGAGCGTATTTAAATTCTTTTTAAAGAAATCTTTTTTCTGAGAAGCAAAAAGTAGATATTAACGAAAAAGATTTGGTTGCTTATAATCGGGCATATAAAAGGGAAAAGTCTAACAATTAAAATAATCTTCCCAAGGTGTATTAGCAAATTTAAGCTTTAATTCATCAAAATTCTGAATTAACTGGCTCAACGGCTCTGGATTTTGCTTTTTGTGCCTACTTTTAATTTGCTCTACAGGAATTCTATTTACGCCGAGAAAGTCAAACAGGCTGGTTACAGTTTCAGCATATTTGGACGTAAGCTCTTCGTAATAAATATTACAAATATTCGCAGGATCGAACATTTTTTCTGTCTCCTCTTCCCATTTTTTTATATTAGCAAAGGAATTGTTCAGAAAATCATAATCCAAATAAACCTGCTTTTCAGAAGCATCTATTCTTTCAGATTCTTTTGTGATACCCCACTGGCTAGTCTTGAACGCTACTTTCATCGAAACAATCATACTGAGACGATTTTTTCGTTTTAAGTGAATGACTTTCAGGTTAGGAATCTTACTCATTTTCTGCCATTCGCTACTATTCAAATGATAGTAAAATATTTTGCAGCCCACTGCATGAATATTAGCAGCCCTCTCTCCATATAAGTTGTTTAAAGTTGGCTCGAAATTCTCACCGATGTTCCTGTTGTGCGCGGCAAAAATTTCGTGTTCTGCCTTCAAATTATAATGTGAGTTGAGAGAATTTAAAAGTAAGTTAGATCCCGAACGAGCATGGGAAACTATGACAAACTTAGTGTAATCTTTGTGATTATCATTGCCTTTACTTTCTGCTTCGTTCTTTAGCTGAGTGTGATTCTGCATCATATTTTTTGTAATTTAACTAACATTATGATTGCTCTAGTTAAATATATGGCGATTGCTATTAAAAATTTAATTGCTGCTTTCCGACGATATGATTAGCTTGCAATAAGCCCAAACTTAGCTGGCTAGATTGATTTGAAGATTTATTCGATCGCTCTTTAACCAAACATTCTGGCAAATATCTAATCCAAACTTAGAAGCGGAAAATCGCAACTGTTAAAGAATAGCACCGTAATTCTGCACATACCTGAGTGTATTTACGGATAATGACGATGTTTTTACTTACGTGATAATTACCTGCTGCCTGTATTTCCTATTATCCTAATGGTTTTAAGTAATAATTGTCGGCGTTAGAATAAATGCATCGATCTCGTTTTTCACTCTAAATACTGACAAAACAAATTTATTATTAGCTGCTAACTAAGTGTTGTAAGTTGTGCTGCACTAAGTAATCTTCTACTTCTCGCGCATTCTTAACCTTAGCGAGAGAATTTTTCCTTTTATCTTGCTTCTTTGTATAGCTAGAAACTTTAGGTCTATCTTTAGTCTGTATTCCATGCTGATTTAGCCATGACTGAATAAAGGCTACTTTTTCTTCATTCCGATCGTGACTGTGAATATATTCATAAGATAGCTCGGCATAGTTTTGATTGCTATTTCTTAAAAATCTCTCAATTCGACTATAAAAACACTGAGTATCATAATACCAAGTTTTAAACTCTAGGCAGTCAAAATCAATTTTAATATTGCTAGTATCTTGCGATTGAGAAGAGTTAGTCAGTCTGAGAATGCTATCTGATATATAAACATCTAAAAGATTGCGCTTCAGGACAATTTTAGTCACTTGCTTATTTTCTAGCAAACTTGTCTTTAATTTATACCATTTTAAATGCTCGGGAAATATTTTAAATCCCGCGTATTTATATTTAGTGGTAGATCTCAAAAAATCAAGAAAATATTCAGGAGAATTATGATTAAAGCGAACTAGCTCCTTATCTTCAAAAGGCTTGTCGCCAGCCGTAATGCTAATATTGTGAGTCTCTTTTAACCATTTAAGGTAATCTTTCTTTCTTTGACTGGGCATCCATACAGTTTGCTTATGGTATACTTCTCCAAAAAATTCTATTTCAGGAAAACTATCTAAAACCTTCATTAGATAATTAGATCCAGTTCGGCGATAGGCGATTAGAGCAAAAGCTGTAGAGTTCATGGGGTTATTAACAGAACATGCTGTGAAGAATTGAAATGAAAGAGAGAAAGATAATGGCTAAATATCCACCATTTGCATATTTGCAAAGAAATGATTATCGAGCGTTGATGAAATGTATATCTGCTAAAACTATTGTCTGCAAATTTTAGCTTGGCTGCTCTAAAAAGTAGCACTATAAATTAAATCTTGCTTACCTTATATTTACCCTGATGCAGATTTTTATGAATGGCGAAAATAAATTATATTTCCGCGAGCGATCGCAGTTGAGATAGCTTTTGTAAATTTGGATCTGGAGTCAGCACTACTTATTTTCAGACGATCGATAATTTTGGTTTACACGATACCGATCTGATTTCTTAAGATGCATAAAATTCTTTATACGTATCTATCTTTCTGAGAGTATTTGGCTGAATTTGGCGATCGTGCCTTTCCCAACTAACGTTGCTTTTCAAAACTTTAGCTGGATTTCCCGCGACTAGAGAAAAGCTCGGCACATCTCTGTTTACCAATGACTTTGCGCCGATAATTGAGCCAGCTCCAATTTTAGTATTCTTGAGAATTAAAGCATCTTGGCAAATCCAAGTATGAGGATAAATAATTACATCTCCCCCAGAGTTAATAACCTCTAAAGACTCTAAGTCAAACATTAAATGCTCGTCACTGTTTCTAATCCAAACATCAGTCGCAAACATGCAGTCTTCGCCAATGATAATACTAGAATATTTAGAACTAACGTTTAGATGATTAGATGTCGTATTGTTGCCAAAAAATATTAGGCTATCATCACTCCAGGTGCGAATTATGGGCGAATTATGGTGCCTGTTATTATTACCAAAAAACACAGTGCCACGATTCGCAAAAAAGTTTACTTCTCCATCACCAACTTTTACATTATCGCCAAAGACGAATAAGTTATGGCTAGCCTTACGTGCAAAATTCACGCGAATGTTGCCTAAAAGCTTGGCTTGAGGATTAAAGGCAATATAGTTTGGTTGACCATTACCTATAACCTTAATATTTCCTATTTCTAAATTTTTGGCAGCTTTAACTATCGAAAAATCTGCCAAATCGGGATATTCAAAACCACACTGACCTAACAAACGATGCTTTGCTGCCAGATCTACTTGATAGTCTAAATTTTTATGTTGTAGCTGCATTAATATTGGATTGAAGGAATAGCTAGACATCACTGACCGTAAAAATAACACTGCCCGCTCAAATTTAGCTTGAGTATAATTACGGATAGTTGAATGTGTTTTCCCTTAAGTAAAATGAGCAGCCAGCTCGTATATTTAAGATTAAATATATGAGTTGCAATAGACATCTGCAAACAATTCGGTAGCTCAAATAGCTGCCAAGATCTCACTTATAGTTGACTCGATCGCCTTTGGACAATAGGGAGCGATCGCCTGACTAGAGTTACTAGAAATTAAATTCCACAGAGGCGCATTCGTATATAAACGAATAATTTGGCGGGCAAAACTTGCTGGATCTTTAGCTTCTAAAATATGCTGTTCTGGGACTAAATTCATGCCTTCTGTACCAATCTTTGTCGAAACTACAGGCAAACCATATTCCAAACTTTGACCGATTTTGCCTTTCATTCCCGCACCATATCTTAAAGGCGATACAGATAGCTTGTGGCTTAAGAAGTAGGGGCTGACATCATCTATATAGCCCGTAACTGTAATGCGATCGCTTGCTAAGGCTAAAACTTCAAGACTGGGATTATTGCCCAGCAGCGTTACTGTGATTTCAGGATGAGTTTGCCACACCAGAGGCATCACTTCTGCACAGAGCCAAATTACGGCATCAACATTAGGCAAATGATTGTAGCTACCGATAAACAAGATTCCTTCACGGGACTCAAAACTGGGGATTTCATCTGAATAAGCAGTATGGACGTTTGGAATAACTGCAACATTATCTACCGCCTGATGCTCCAAGATTTGCTGCTCGACCGCCGTTACCGTCACCGTTAAATCCGCCTGATGAGCCATTTTTAATTCTTGACTCTGCATTTCAATCCAAACTGCTTTCGTACAGTGCTGTGGATCGATTTCTCTGGCGCGTTTGAGTCGCAGATAGTGCAGATCGATAGTGTCATAAACCAGCTTTATTTCGGTCTGCTGGCGAATGATGGGTGCATACTTCTGATTTAATTCGGGGCGGCAAATCCAAGCTATGTCAATTAAACTCAGGCGTGATTCGACTTGCTCTTCGATCGCTGTCCCATAACCGTCTTGGGTATATAAAACTTCAATCTGCAAATCTTGTAAAACAGAAGCATAAGGCTCTTCTCTTGCGCCATTGTCCGCAGCAAAAATAACGTGATAGCCCAAAGACTTAAAGATCTTGAGTAGCTCGAATAAACGACGAGAACCAGATTCGCGATCGTAGCTAGGCACATAGCTATCGACAACTAAAATGGTGCGATTTCCAAAATATTTTCTTGCTCCCAAGGAAATATTGTCGACTCCCTGATTGGGTAGATAATATTTTTGGAGCTGGTTTTGCCACTTCTGTTTAAATTTAATCGCATTTATCGCCTGATACTTTTTCGTCCCGCTAGTGACAGAAGTCCCCGAACTAATACCCTCATAGTGGATGACCACCGACTTAGGCTGATACATGACTTTCATGCCCAGTTCATGGCGAATAGCAAAGCAAAGATCCGTATCTTCATAGTAAGCAGGGGCAAAATCTCGTTCAAAGCCATCCAAATGCTCGAAAGCCGATTTTCTGACCATCAAGCTCGCGCCCGAACAGTAGTCCACTTCTCGCAGATAGTTAAATTCGGGGGCGTAAGGATTTTCCTCTCTACCATAGTTCCAGCCCGAAGCATCCTGCCAGATAATTCCCCCAGCTTCTTGGAGGCTTCCCTGGGGATAAATCAGCTTAGAACCAACCGCCCCAACTGCCTCATCGTCATCGAAAACCTTAACTAAGTTAGTAATACATTCAGGTTTAATTTCCGTGTCGTTATTAAGAAAATAGAGATAGTTGCCTTTAGCTACTGATGCACCAAGATTACAGGAATAAATAAAGCCCTGATTGGTTTCCTGGTTGACTAAATTGACCGCAGTTAGAGGCGAAATAAGCTCATCGGTGCGATCCGTCGAACAGACATTCACCAAAATAATTTCTACGGGGAGAGACTTATCGTGGTTAACGGCGATCGCCTTGAGACATTTGAGGGTGTAATCTAGCTGATTGTAAACGGGAATAATAATTGAAACGACTGGGCGATCGCTATGGGGTAAAATCTCTGCTAATTCTGCCACCAAAGCATCATAGTCTAGCTCCGAAAAGACATTAGCAGGACTGTTAGTCACAGCCAAAGGCGATACTAGATTATCCTGGTGCTGATAGAGGCGAGCCAAAACTTCGCTGTTTCTTGGCTGTGCCTGTAATGCCATCTGATAGGTAACGATCGCCCGATCGGTTTTACCCGACTCGGCTAAAATATCTCCCAGCTTGAGGTATAAAGCAATGTTGCGATTGTCGATCGCTAAAGCCTGATGATAGACCTCGGTGTTATATGGATTTCGATCGATAGCCAAAAGAAAACAATCCAATGCCTGCTGGCGATCCTGTTGGCTACGACGATAGAAAGCATCCCCTAGTTTTTGCTGTACTTCTGGCAGATCGGGCTGAAGTTTGACAGCCTGCTGATAGGAAGCGATCGCTGCCGACCACTGACCTAATTTGCCATAGGCTTCGGCAAGATTGTAGTATGACCAAACAAAATCGGGCTGAAGTTTGAGAGCCTGCTGATAGACAGGGATAGCATCCGACCACTGATGAAGCTGGATCAGAGCGTAGCCTAAATTATTGTACGACCAGGAAAAATCGGGCTGAATAGCGATCGCCCGACGATATGCCTTAGCCGCCTCCGACCAATTTTGCTGCTGAGTTAGAACTTCGCCCAATTCATGACAGGCTTGACCGTGACGAGAATTGTATTCGATCGTCTTTTGATAGCATAAAGCTGCTCGCGACCACTGTTTTGTACCGTGATAGACCTTACCCAAGCCAAAGTAGAGTTCGGGGTGATGCTCCTGTTTTAGACCAGATAGATAGCAAGAAATTGCTGCCTTGGCTTGATGCAGCTGAATCAGCAGCTCACCCATAGCCAAATAAGCTTCAATTAGCTGGGGATTCTGCTTAATTGCCTGGCGGTAACAAGAAATTGCGGCCTCATGATTGCCTTGACTGGCAAATTGTTTGCCCGACTCCAGATGGTTTGAGACGTTGCCTATACTTTTAGCTGCGGGGCTTTTAGTCGCCTGAGGATTAGGGATCTCAGTCAACGATGGAGTCTCTAGAGCGTTCGTCGCCATGTTCGGTTGGATCGTATCGGCATTAACAACGGCACTCGGTATTGACTCTAAAACCGTTCCCCCAGCCGAATCGTCATTACTACTATTGCTAGTTAATCGGAGAATTAGACGACAATATTTGGCAGCGTCCGCCCAAAGACCCAGTTTTTCGCAAAGCTTGATAATTTCTCGATATGTTTCGACTCGCTGTGGTCGAAGTTTTGCAGCCTTTAAATACCGGTCTAGAGCAGCCTCCAATTCGCCACGATTATGTAAACTGTCTCCCTGCTGTAGATAACTTTCAAAGGATAAATTACCTTGGTTCGCTGACTCAGTTTGAGAACTAGCCTGGGTTTGTGTAGCTGGATTATACAATCGATTTGCTCGCTCCAAGTTACGCTTAACCGCCGCAAAATTTGGATTTATCTTTAGCGCCTGATGATAGTAGGCGATCGCCAATTTATATTCCTGTTGCTGGGCGTAGAGAGTCCCCAAGTTGGCATATACCTCAGCAAAATCTGGCTGAAGTTTGGCGGCTTCTCGATAATAGCCAATCGCTTCTTTAACTTTATTTGTTTTCTGTAAAGCATCCCCCATTAACTTATGAGCTAGGGGTAACTGTTGATTTAAAGCAAGAGCCTGAGCGCAGGATTGAATCGTCTCCTGCCATTGTCGAGATTGCCAGTATTCTTGTGCCTGTTTTAAACAAGCTTGAGCCTCATCTACTTGGAGCATTTTATATCTGGTAAGGATAAAGTTAAATAGTTAAATTCATCGGCATAACTAACCGCAGAATTTAACATCCAATTAGATTATTGACCAGTGTTTTTTGCTCGTTGTTTTCTGGAAGTGGAGTATTGTTGGTAATATTGTGCGTAGCTCTTAATTAAGGCAGGGGGCGTGATGTGCAGAGGGCAGAAGGGAAGATCTACATTAAGCCATTAAATCTATCTAAAATAACAAAAGAGGACTCCCATTAAACCGACGACAGGAGGTTAGTGGCGAGGTGAATTTTGTCAGCAATATAAACATTGTAGCTAACCTTTTAGACTCTTTACATAAATAACTGTATTGTGTAGGCTACAATAACAATATGCTTACTTTGACTTACGAGTACAAACTAAAACCAACTACAGAACAGATTGAGAGCATCGAAAATACTCTCGATGTCTGTCGTTCTGTGTGGAATTATGCCCTTGGGTATAGAAAGGACTGGTGCAAGTCTCGTAAGTCAGCAGTCAATGCTTGCTCAATTGAACGTGAATATATCATGTCGGTTGATGAGCCATTCCCCAACTACCATGCACAGGCTAAACAGTTAACAGAAGCTAAGAAAAAGATTGACGTACTTAAGTCTGCTAATGCTCAGGTTTTACAACAAACATTGAGAACATTAGATCGAGCTTGGGATGACATGAAAAAGCGCGGTTTTGGTTTTCCGAGGTTTAAAAATAAGTACCGATTAAGGTCATTCGTTTTTCCTCAGTTAAATAAAAACCCGATATCTGTTGACTCAATCAAATTACCTGGGCTTGGATCGGTTAAGTGGAGAATGTCTCGTACAATTCCTGACGGTTTTGTTCCAAAGGGCGCAAGAGTAGTAAGAAAGGCATCTGGTTATTTTGTGATGCTGTCACTACAGCTAAATGTCAAAGTCCCCGATCCTTTGCCTCATGGACATCCACGAGGATTAGATTTGGGCTATGACAAATTTGTAGCTACTAGTGACGGTAAAGAGATTAAACGACCTCGGTTTCTCAAAACTCTACAATACAAGCTTAAATTGCTGTCTCGTAGATTGAGAAATAAACAGAAAGGCTCGAATAATCGACACAAACTGAATCAGAAAATAGCGCGGGCTAATCAAAAAATAAGTGATACACGCAAAGACTGGCACTTTAAATTAAGCCTTCAACTCGTACAAGATGCAGGGATGATATTTGCTGAAGATATCAATTTTGTATCTTGGCAAAGAGGAATGCTTTCAAAAGCTTCTGCCGATGCTGGTTTTGGTCAATTCATGAATATCTTGCAATGGGTGTGCTGGAAAACAGACACTTATTTTGCCAAGGTGAACAAAGATGGCACTTCACAAACTTGTCCTAATTGTGGCGCGCATACAGGCAAGAAAGCTTTAGATGTCAGGGTTCATCATTGTTATGAATGCGGATATCAAACCACTAGGGATGTAGCAGCTAGTCAAGAAATAAGAAATAGAGGAGTCAGTGCGCTAGGGCATAGCGTGCTTAAAAATGTCTGTAGACTGGATGCGACGGTGCGATTCGTTCCCTCGAAACCTAAGTAATTAGGGGGCTGAGGGGCATTTATAGAGTAACCCACAACGGGTCGAGTTCGCACTTTAATCCTCTATAAATGACAA
>ENA-ORXU01001563-ORXU01001563.1-marine-metagenome-genome-assembly--contig:-NODE-1563-length-18168-cov-4.080371_pt1 | contig 18168 bp, 11 predicted proteins | sample MGYA00237869_ERZ511484 | MGnify/ENA metagenome assembly ERZ511484
CAATGGCAACGGTCTGAAATTGCTGATTGGCACTTGGTACTTCGGGCGATAGTGATTTATAAGGTTTCATTGTATCGAAGTCAATGGCAAGCTTTTGATTAGCGGTAACATCGGTAAGTTTTGTCGTGAAGCCGTTTGGCCATGCCACTGAAACACTATCGACTTGTTTGGCCGAACCAAGGCCGAAATGGAGTAGGGGCGTTACGGAAGACAAATAGCCATGTACGACATTGTATTCTTGTACTTGCATACCTTCAGGTGTGTACACCGATACTTTACTGCCATTGGGCAAAACATCGCTTCCTCCCTTTAATTCGAGTGTCAATTGGTTGGTGTTGGTTGCGTTATTTCGATAAATACTGGCAACGTCCTCTAAATTATTGATGATAAGATCTAAATCCCCATCATTGTCCAAATCGGAATAGGCCACCCCGTTCGAGAAGGTCTTTTCTTCAAAACCCCAATCCTCCGTTTTTCTGGTAAAGGTCAGATCTTTGTTATTCCGGAACATATAATTGCTTAACTTCTCAGAAGGTAGTTGTTCAAGGTATTTCAGCAGTTCTACTTCTTCTTCCTTGTTTTTATAGGCACTATCGTTTTCCATCTTATTGAAGAACTCACGGTGCTCTGCATAAAAGTCTTTGTTATTTACATCGCGCCGTATACCATTGGTTACGAAAAGATCCTTCCAGCCATCATTATCGAAGTCTGCCAACAATCCGCCCCAGCTCCAATCGGTAGATGAGACCCCTGCCAGACGAGATACATTACTGAATACCGGAAGTTCACCGGCTATATTACCATTGTTCAATTGCAAGGAATTTTGCATGTACTGATGGTGCAGCCCATACCTTACGGAATTATAGAATGCCTCGGTATCCATGGCACCCATATTGGCCTTGGAACGGAAATTATCTTCCGCAGACATATCGAGCTGGAAAATATCCATATACCCATCGTTATTGAAATCGGCGATGTCGGCACCCATCCCAAAAAATGAGGTTTGCTGTAAACTTGTATTTATTTGGTTGGTAAAGGTTCCGTCTTGGTTGTTGATGAACAGAAAATCGGGCGCATTAAAATCGTTGGACACAAAAATATCGGTATAGCCATCATTGTTGATATCGGAAGCAACTACGCCTAGGCTCAGTCCGAAATTACTTAGTCCCGATTCTTTGGTGACGTCCGTAAAATGGCCATTGTCGTTCCGAAAAAGCTTATCTGAATCTTCTTCCGTGTGATTTTCAAGCTGATACGCATAGTACTCGATCGGGGCAACAAAACTTGTAGGCGGATAATTTATAATATAAAGGTCGAGATCACCGTCTTTATCATAATCGAAAAATACCGACTGCATGCTTTGCCCGCCGTGGTCGATACCATATTCGGCCGCCTTTTCGGTAAATGTATTGTCTTTATTATTGATATAGAGCACGTTATTATGTGGTGGGTTTTTACCACTGACCGAACAATAAATGTCTAGATAGCCATCTTTATTTATGTCGACAAAAGTAGTGCCCGAATACCAGCGCTCATCGCCAGCAACGCCTGAGGTTTTAGAGATATCCTCAAATTGTAGATTGCCTTTGTTGAGATACAGTTTATTCTCGACCATATTGCCGGTAAAGAAGATATCCTCCAGACCGTCATTGTTGATATCTCCGATGGAAACTCCACCACCCAGATATATATACGGATATGTAAAGTAATTATATTTATGGGTTTCCGTAAGCTTATTCTCAAAACCTACCCCTGTTTCAGAAGGAGAAAGTTTTGAAAATAGGGTTTTCGACTTTTGTTCGCATGACGCAAACAAGAGCAATAAAACAATGAAGTATATACATCTTTTCATAGCAAAATATGTATTGAGCAATTTAATTTTTTTCTTTTCCGATCTTCGATAGTTGCTTGCCTGTGCAAATATATGGAATACAAGTTTTTTAATTGAATCATGTTCCTTCCCCAGAAAGGGGAAGGTGAGCCGTCCGCCCTAGGCGGATAGGCTCGAAAGGGGTCAAGCCCAGACCACTGAAACCCGCTCCGGCATCTAGCTTTACGGGCCGAGCTTCAGCTATTGCCTTTTTGTTGTTACCCTTTTAGTTACATCACCCTTCTTACCCCTTCCGACTCCCGACCGAAAATGGTCGGGAGCCACCTTCCCCTGCTTAGGGGAAGGAACAAAAAAACCTATTCAATATACATATATCAGCACAAAAAACACATTATCAACCATTCCCAAAATAAGAATAACCCCTGACAAACTTGCCAGGGGTTATTCAAATTCAAAAATTAAAATTGGATACTATTAATACCCAGGATTTTGTACAAGGTTAGGAGCCTTGTCAATTTCGTCTTGCGAAATAGGCATAAAGTAGACATGATCTTGCCATCTTCTATTTTCAAAAACGATATCGATAGGCCTATAGCTATAATCGAATAACGAGTTGTCTTTTCTATAATCTTCGGCGGCAACTGTCGTTCCGGGCTTCTGTGTTCCTTGAATATCAACCTTTTGAACTTGTTGGTCTAGCGATTGCGGTCCTTCAAGCCAACGTTTCATGTCAAATAGCCGTGCATCTTCATTGACTAATTCTTTATCACGTTCCCGCTTATAGAGTTCCATTAGGGCATCGCCGGATTCGGTTACTGCCGGTAGGCCGTTTCTAAACCTTAACCTGTTCAGCCATGATTTGGCCTCGCCTTCATCGTTGGTATTGATACTGGCCTCTACGTAGTTCAACAATATTTCGGTATAGCGAATATAGGGCGCATCAACTTTTTGAAGGTTATTGGGCCATTGGGCAGGTAAACGCGGATCGGCGAATTTTCTGAAATAATAACCTGTTCGTGAACCGTTCCAATCTTCTATCGGGCCTTGGCGAGTGTCTACACCATTAATGATAGTACCATCTGCCAACGTGTAAAAACCGGTCTGCAATTCGTTAAATTTATCAAATTTTACAACATCATCGGTTCTAGGTTTCCAAGGTGCCCCATCATAAAGAAGTGTAGCATAAAAACGTGCTTCACGATTATCGTAGGGTGCAGCTGCGTGTACCGGATTGTCCCAATCGAAATCGGTACCATCGGCAAGCGTATACTTTTTGACCAACGCCTCGGTAGGTGTAGTACCCGCCCATTCGTGGTATCCGTTAGGGCCATGATATAAGGCTACCATACCTGGGCCTTGCGACCAGTCGTCTCCGCCTGGGTATGTTCTTGAGCTAAAACCGAATTCCTCTACCAATCGCCCCCAAATAAAATCTCGATTCTTATCTCCTTGTAGCCAAATATCCTCATAATTCTGAATGGCTTCTTCTTGAGGAGCTGGTTCCGAATAATCCAATTTATATCCGGTAGTTACATCCAATAAATCTTTTGAGGCCGCTTTTGCCAATTCCCAACGGTCGGTTTGTGATCCTGATGTCCAACCGATTAATTCCGGATTGCTGTAAGCTGCAATTGTAGAAACTGACGAAGCTTTTGAAGGCTCGTATAAATCACTAGCTACATGGGTAAGAACCCTTGATTTTAAAGCCATAGCAGTTATAGTATGTACTCTTGCCTTACTTGTCGGGGCATCCGCTAATAGCACAATGGCTTGTTCTAAATCGGATAGAATCAAATTTACAGTCTCTTCAAAGGTACCTCTTACAAAAGACTCAACTTCAGTATCCAGAGTTACTGGCTCTGTCAATAAAACTACCCCACCGAACTGGCGCATCAATTGCGAATAATAAAAGCCTCGCATAAAATAAGCCTCCCCCAACAATCGATTTTTAGATGATTCATCGAATTCCATTTCGTTCTCTTTTAAACGTGCGATTGCGATGTTCGCACCTCTAATAAATGGATAGATTTGAGGCCAGCTCATCCATTGCATATCCATAAAACTGCCTGCAGGATTCATTTTCCCTTCAGTATATCCGTCGACACCTCGCCCAGGGTGTGTAAAAACCGCATGGTCTGTAAAGGCATCTGTTGTTTCCTCTCTTGTTAGAGTACCGGCCCAAGTTCCTTGGTACAGGTCTAATACAGCTGCTTCTGCCAGTTCTTTACTGCTCCAAACACTAGGTTCGGACGCTTGATCCAGCGGCTGTGTTTCTAAAAAATCATCGTTACATCCTACAAGAATAATCGCAAATGCGATTATCCCTGTAATTTTTAATAGTTTTTTTCTCATCATAGTCAATTTAAAAAGTTATTTGCAATCCCATTATTATTGTTTTCAAAAGCGGATAGGCACCGCCATTATTTACCGCAGCACCTGAAGAACCTCTTGTGTCTGTGACATCGATACCGTTTTGAGATACTTCTGGATCAAAAGGAAAATCTGTAATAGTAATCATATTTGTGGCTATTACCGATAGCCTTAAATTCTGTGCCCCTATGGCGCTGATTAAATCTTTATCAAAGCTGTACCCCAATTCTAAGGTTTTCAATCTAGCAAAATCTCGCTTAATCAAAAAAGCATCTGTTTGACCCGAATACCACTGATCACCGCGATCTGCAAGTCTTGGGCCATACGCATCAGGGTTGTCCAGTGACCAAGCGCGGTCACGGACATCACGTTGTACATTGGCCAAAGTACCTGACATAAAACTCCACTCATAGGTATTATATGCGCCAAAGGCCGATGTCCAGAACATATTGAAGTCGATATTTTTATAATTTAAAGAGGTGTTCCAACCAATTTGTGTGTCGGCAAAAGGACTGCCTCCGACCCTAGTTCGATCATCCGGAGTTATGGTTCCGTCACCACTAATATCCAACACTCTGGCATCACCAGGCCTTAGTTCCGGTGTTAATGCACTATAATCCAAAGTCTCCGCATCGATTTCGGCTTGATTTCGGAACACACCTGCGAATTTGTATCGTAACGGTCTTCCTAGTTCCCCACCTGTTTGACGTTGCCAAGGGCGATCGTCCAATGTAGGCTCGTCGAAGAATATCAATTTGTTGTTCGAATCACTGAAGTTAAAATTCATGCTGTAATTGAAGCCTTCGTCGTTACCTCCGCTTAAACCTAACGTTAACTCGATACCACTATTCTCAAATTTACCGATATTGAGAGCTGGGGGCGTAATACCGGTTAAATCCGGCAGGGTTAATTCTGGTGTAGTCAAAATATCATCTCTTGTATTTTTAAAATACTCTATACTGAAGCTCAATTTATTGTCCAAAACCCTTAAATCAACACCTACGTTCGTTGAGGTTGCCGTTTCCCAAGTGATGTTGGGGTTTGCTACATTCTGTTCGAAGGCCGTGGTTACAACACTTTCAAGACTGGTTTGAGATAATCCATAAGCGTTCAAATATTGAAATCTACCGACTTGATCATTACCCAGTTGGCCCCATGACCCTCTAATCTTAAAGTAATCGAAAAAGGGCAATGCCTTCTGAAAAAAGGGTTCTTCTGAAATTACATAACCTGCGGATATCCCCGGGAAAAACCCAAAACGATTCTCTTCAGGAAAAAGATAAGAACCATCATAACGGAACAAGAATTCTAACAAATATTTATTTTTAAACGCGTAGTTGAGCCGACCGAAATAATTCAATCGTGCAGCTTCAAAGCCATTACCCTCATTGGTCTGACCTTCTTGACCACCTAAATCCAATTGTGCTAGATCACTGGAGAGAAAAAATCTTTTAAAGGCACCGAAAAACTGCTGCTCGTTCTCTTCGCGAGTTATACCGCCCAGTAACTTTATATAATGATTGCCAAAATCTTTCTCATAAGAGCTGGACAAAGTTGCCGTAATATCAGTGTTAGTTCGATTTGTTTGACGTAAACTTGGATCTGCCGGTCCACGTTGCGCTGGGGTTAAACCTGAAGAATTACGGTTGACACCATCCCATGTAAAAAGCGTCCATGGTCTTTCCCATCTTCGAAGGTTGTATTGTGATTTGTCATAAGAGACATTGCCTTGTACTTGCCACCCCTCTACACCGGGAATTTTAAGTGTTAAACCAATATTGCTTTGTATAAAAGTGTTTTTTTGGTCATTAAAACCAGGCTCATCCGTAACGCGGATTGCCGGGTTATTTCCATTTTCAATATCCGGTCCGAATTCTCCGGTTGGCCAATAGGCCGGAAACCAAGGATACTGACGTACCAAATCATTAAATACACCACTAGGACTATTAGTAGAGGTATAGTTTTCCTCCTGCCTTGAATATAGCCCAACATTCATTGATAGATTTTTGCTGATATTCGCATCTAGGTTTAATCGCAAGTCGTATTGTTGATACCCTTTTGGGGCATTGCTAAAGTTCACGTCTTGTCGTAAAAACCCAAGAGAGGCTAAATAACGCACGTCTTCAGTACCTCCGGAAACCTGAAGGTTTTGTCTTGTAACGGGTGCCCCTTTGGTGGTAACTTCTTCCATCCAATCGGTATCTGGGTATAACCAAGGGTCATTATTGGCACGGGTATTCGCAATACGATTATTGGTGAAAGTAGGGTTTACCACTTCGCCATTGTCCATACGTGTATATGGTGCTCCTCTCCCGGCATGGGCGGCTTCCCATTCCGAAACAGGTAACTTATAGACATTTAATACATTCACTAAATCCATGTACTCCGCACCTTTCAGCATATCTGGGGTCGTCGTAAAACTCTGAAGGCCGTAAGTTGAGTTAAATTTTACGGTCGGCGCTCCGACTTTACCTCTTTTAGTAGTTACCAAGATAACCCCATTGGCAGCTCGGGCACCATAGATTGCTGCGGAAGCATCTTTTAAAACAGAAATACTCTCAATATCTGCAGGATTGATTCTTGCTATACCACCTGCACGTCCGGGTATCCCATCAATAACAACTAGTGCTGAAGAATTATTAAAAGTATTTGTTCCTCTTACCCTTATACCAGTATTCTCGGCTCCAGGAGCGGCATTTCCGGTATCCACAAAAAGTCCGGGAACTTTACCTGCTAGTGCGACACCAAGATTAGGTGCTGCTGATTTTTCAAGATCTTCACCGCTTGCTGTAGCTACAGCACCGGTCAAGGTCGCTTTCTTTTGCGTACCATAACCCACTACTACAACTTCATCAAGATTTTGAACATCTTCTTTCATTTGAACGTCAATTGTGTTTTGTCCATCCCTTGCTATTTCTTGGCTGACAAACCCTATGTAAGAGAATACCAATGTAGCATCCGGGCTTTCCACGTCAATGGAATAAAGACCATCGAAATCGGTAGAAACCCCTAATGAGGTTCCGTCGACAACGACACTTACCCCGGGTAAAGGGGCACCCGCTTCATCTGTTACGGTACCGGTGACCAAACTTTGTGCGATTGCAGCGGAAAAAACGATTCCACCAAAAAATAATACTAGTAACAGACAATGGCGTTTCATAAGCACGCCATTCTTTCTAAGATAGGTTGAGTTGTTCATAAAAATATAGGTTCTTTAGTTATTTCGGTTTAAATGTAGTGATTTCTCGATTAAAATTATAAATTTCTGTTAAATTTTGAATCTGCCTTCTTGTTTTTCAGAATTTAAAAAGTGTATTCAGTGCATTCGGTATATAGAATAGTATAGCGTAGCCTATTTAAAAACCCCGTAAAATAAAGGTTTTTAAAAAATTGAGTAAGTAATTTACTTCTTCTGATAAAGAAGTTTCCTTGTCTAAAAATTTAGAAATTTATTTTTGGATTTCGTTCATAGAAGTGGCCATACACCCTTTTTAAAACAATCTACGGAACAGCGCCTTGATAAAGGGCCATTTAGGGCAGCCCCAGATATACTTCAGATCCTCGGTAAGCTTTGTCTTCTCGTTTAAAAATTTAAAAATCAAGTTTGGATTTTGGGGTGTACGACATTTTTTTATTTTTTAAAATTCACTTTTCCAGTCCTCCCCCCAGCCCCCTCCAAGGGGAGGGGGAGCCGATACATCGAATAAAATGGATTTTCCGTTTTTTTCGAAAACGGTTCCCTCCCTTCGGGGAGGGTTAGGGAGGGGACTTTACGAGGCAGGAATGTGACTAATTGAAAAGTTTCGGGAAATTTGTCGTAAACCCGGATTTCGTTTTTTAACGAGCGGCTTGAATATGTAGCGAAATTTTACTTTGCAAAATATCGATTGGGAAAGTTGATAAAGCTAGAATTTGGTTTTCTTTAAAAAGAAGTGGGTAGAACAGGATCGGAGTCGATTATCTATTCTTTTTTGGATCTTGTCGGGTATCGAATACCCGAACAATGTAGATTTTGGACTTACCTTCGCGGTATGTTATTTTGCAATGGTGACTTACTAGCTTCCGATAGTTGTGTTTGAGGTGCGAAAAATCGTCATCTCTTTCTCCGATTTTTTTGAAATCGTAATTTTGGTTCTCTAATACTTCCGTATGTTGTCGAATAGATTCAACAATTTCTTTTGCTTTTTCTAGACCATGAAATTTTGTGTTGAAACGAAGAAGTTTACCTAAATCTTTTTTTGCCCGGGTAGTCCAAAAAACTGGTTTGGTCAATGTTTCCAATTGTTTATGAAGTCTTTTACTTCCTCCATAGTGTGCGTTCTCCCGGCTTTAATATCCTCTTCGCCCTCGGCGATCATACGGTCGGCTTTTAATTGCTCCATATAGGCCTTGGCCATTTCATAGAATTTTTTGATGGATTTATCGTCTTCCGAATCTATGAACCGATGTAGTTCTTGTTTAATATCTAAAGTACTCATGCCACGGCGTTTTATATACAAATATAACGTAATAACTGCATCAAAAGTATTTATTGGAAGGCATTAGAGAAAATCATAAATTCACGATATTCCAAACAATCTACGGAACAGAGCCTTGATAAAAGGCCATTTGGGGCAGCCCCAGATATACTTTATATCTTCGGTAAAAGATGTTTCCTCATCTAAAAATCCATAAATTAATTCCGGATTCCGGTTTTTAAAGAGCGACTCGAATATGTAGTAGCCACGTGCATTGTCATAATCGAGTACATCTAAAAATAGCAAGTCGTAATACCAGAACCGATTTTTAAAGCTTAAGCCGTTCAGAGGTTTGCCCGTTTTCAAATAGGCTACCAGCTTGGGTATTTTTCTAGCGGTACTCATAAACGTATAACCCGTGCTCGGCTTTGCCCAGCCGCCCGCAGTACCGATATAGCGCATATTCGGGGTGTGGTGTTCGCTAAAATCGTAACAGGTCATCGGAATGTTACCTTGTTCTTTCTCGGTGATTTCGTAGTTATTAATTTTTAAATCATTTTTCAGATAGTTTTCGATGGCCTTTTCATATGTTGCCTTTGGAAGTAATTTTCCGGAAAATAAGGTGTATTCCACCAAAGCTTCCGTCTCGGAAAAAGGGAGCACGTACATAAACCGTGTATGTCCATTTTGGGGGATGGAGAAATCCATATAAGTGGCTTGGTCAACTTCGAAAATTGGCTTGTCGGTTTTTACGAACCACCCTAAAAAATGCTGCTTCAAAACGGGATACTTTTTTTGGTGCATCGCCATTTTATAATCGAAGATACTGTTGAAGACCTTTTTACAGGTATATTCTGCTACTGCTGTAGTAACGACAACCGATTCGGTCAGGTCGATTACTTTTTCTACCGTTTCTTGCCTAAAACTGATGTTGGGGAAGTTTTTTATCCTTTCTAAATAGGTAGTATAAAAATTGATGCCCCGAATCATTTTATAGGTATACGGGGCTATTTCAAATTTTTTTGAGAATTCTTTACCTGCGAAATAGATATGGTTCCATTTTTTTGAAACGATATCTTCAAATGGCCCTTTTTCCTTTTCCCAAAAGCACCAAGTACGGTCGTTGGTTTTTTTGGCATCTTTATCCAACATCAAAATCGATTTATCCTTAAAAAAGGAATCCTTTCCGAGGGCATCGGCGAGCATAAGGCCAGCGGCGCCTGCGCCTATTATGATATAATCGTATTCGGCCATTTGTCAAAAATACGGATTACAGTTGTCAGGTCGGAGAAAACTCTTGTAAGGTTTAAAAAAGTTTTTGCTCCTTCCCCAGCAAGAGGAAGGTGTTTTTCCACTTTACTGTGGAAAAGCGGAAGGGGTGTTTCGCGAGCTACAAAGTATAACATTTGGCAATTGTCCTTTCCGTAACGGAGACTTTTCTTATCTGGTACGGCAAATCAGTACGCAGACCCCTTCCGTCATCTTCGTTGCGCTTGATGCCACCTTTGCATTCCTCTCGCGAAAATGCTCGTCGGATGCAAGGCTGGGGAAGGAGCCTCGTTAATAATCCTTAATTCAACCGATACCGCAGCCCAAAAAAGGCACGTATACCCTGATTTGGACCATATACATAAGAAGGGTCAAAAGTAAGCGCATTGGGGTTGTTGGCCGTGGCGACCACATCGCCATTGTTGTCAAAGGTCACGTTCTTGTCAAAGGGGTCATTGGCGCGGGCAATGATAAAGGGGTTTCCGCGGTTGGGAGTCCAATTTAAGAGATTTTTTATGCCTCCGTAAAATTCGAAATTATCAAGACCTTTATAGGTAAACTGAATGTTTTGGATGCTCCAAGTCGGGGAAAATTCAGCTCGAGGGTCGTTCTCGCCTAAAAGGGGAAGTCGCATAGGGCCATATAAATTCCCCGTATAATCTACGGAAAGATCTATGCGTCTGAAGTCATATGAAAAATTCCAGGTGCCCGTGAAGCTCTCTGTAAGAATTTGACGTTGTGCAATATTCTTTTCCGTCTGGCTTACATCTTGAAAAGTTGCCCCGATAAGAAATTTAAATCCACTAGGAAAGACCACATCGATGTTGGCGCTTACACCCTGTGAAATCGATTTTCCATCGAGATTATCGTAGATGATCTGATTGGGATTTGTATCGTAATCGGGTAGAATGGCATTGCTGAAATTGGTGTAGAAAAGCGAGGCATCCAAACTAATAAAAGTACCATTGTCGGCATAGATTTTTTTAAGGTAGTTCAGGTTGAAATTGAACGAGCGTTCAGGTTTTAATTCTTCGGTAACGATAACATCTCTGGCACCGGTCAATGCAGCATGTTCTTCTGTGAATAGGTTGACTACCCGAAAGCCGGTACCGGCGTTGAAACGTATGATGTCGTTATCATTAACTTTCCAACGGTAGGCCGTTCGTGGGGTGAGAATATTGCCGTGGCGTTTGTCATAGTCGCAGCGCAGGCCCAATAAAAGCGAATGTTTTTTTGCTAGTTCGATTTCATCCTGTACAAAGATACTGGGTATAATAATTTCATCGGCAATTTCGGTCGCAGCGGTATTGTCGTCATAGTAATTATAGCGAAGTGCACTACCGAAAAGTAAGTCGTGTCTGTTTAGCTTTTTGTCCCAAGTCAACTGGCTGAAACCGATACGCTGATCGGCAAGATAGGGTACATCGCCATAAACGGAATTTTGGTTATGGTCGTTGTAGGAGAACGAAAAGAGTACTTTCTCTACTATGGGCAGTTGGTATTTGCCCAAAACTTCCCATCTACGGGTGTAGATGCTTTCGCCATAGACTTCATCGCCCCCCCGAAATTCTGGTGTCCATTGTAATTCACCGCCCCAACGATTTTCGTAAAAGAACCGTCCGGCTAGGGAGAGAACGCGATTGTCTTCGCGTTTAAAATTCCATTTTTGAAAAATGGAGATTCGGTCTTGAATGGTCAAATCCGTAAAATTGTCACCGTTGTTATCTATGAGTTCATCATAATTGAAATAATTGACCCCTAAAAGCATATCCGTTTTTTCGCCAAAGTTTATTTTTGCGCCCACATCAAGGTTGTACTCTCCCCATCCGGTGGCGAAGGCATCCGCAAAAAAATCGGGGGCTTCCAAAGTACTTTTGGTAATAATGTTGATAAGCCCACCAACGGCTTCGCTACCATAAAGACTTGAAGCCGGACCTTTTACGATTTCAATCTGATCGATAAGTGAATTCGGAATTCCAGAAAGGCCATAGACCGTTCCCAGTCCGCTTACGATAGGCATCCCATCAATTAATACTAGGGTATACGGTCCTTCTAGCCCGTTTATGTGAATGTCACCCGTATTACAGACGTTACAATTGATTTGCGGTCGCACCCCGTTGACATTTTGAAGCGCTTCGAAAATACTGGCCGTCGGATTTTTTTTAAGAAAAGTAGGGCTATATACCTCAACGGGTACAGGGCTTTCCGAACGGCTGACCGCTTTTAAGGTTCCGGTAACTACGGTCTCTTCTAGCTGTTCGGAAGATGCCGTTAAGTTGATGGTCAACTTTTTGGTTTCGTTTTGTACTAACGAGATTTTTTGGGTAAATGGGTGATAACCTAGTACGGTAACTTTCAGTTTATAATTTCCCGAAGGAATGTCCGCTATCAAATAGTTGCCCTCTTCATCGGCGGCCGCACCGAAAGAAGTTCCCTCTAAAAAGATATTGGCGAACGGAACCGGCATGCCTTCTTCGATAATAGACCCCTGTAAACTGGCGTTTTGGGCATTCGCAACAAACATACCACCAAACAGCATCGCCAATATACCGATTATTGATAATTTGTTACGTTTAAATATAATTTTCTGTATCAATAAAATATATTTTAGACAAATCTAAATATTTGTTTTTAGATATAAAAATGTATTTTTGTTTAGAATTGTCGATTTAAAGAAGAGTAGGGAATTTTACCGGCTGATAAAGTAATAGTACATGCATGTTCGAACTGCAAAAAGCTAAAGTGAAATTATTAGAATTTGATCGTGGAAACCTTGGGGGAAAGCTTTTTTCCGGCATCCGGCATCCGGCATCCGGCATCCGGCAAAGTATGGATTAATCCGAACTTCGACTATAATTAGCTTGTACAAAGAAAAACCATGACACTTTCAGAAGAAGACTATATCAAAGCAATCTATCATTTGGGCAAGGGAGAAAACACCACGGTTTCTACCAATGCGGTGGCCGAGCAGATGGAAACCAAACCTTCTTCGGTAACCGATATGATAAAGAAGCTTTCGGAAAAGGGCTTGGTCAACTACAAGCGCTATAAAGGGGTTACCCTAACCGATTATGGGCGGAAAACGGCACTTTCCATCGTGCGAAAGCATCGCTTATGGGAAGTGTTTCTAGTGAACAAGCTCGATTTTTCTTGGGACGAGGTGCATGAAGTTGCCGAACAGCTCGAACATATCAAGAGCGAAAAACTGATCGATCGGCTAGATAAGCATCTCGGGTTTCCGCAAGTGGATCCGCACGGTGATCCTATTCCGTCTAAAAAGGGCGAATTCAAAAAAGCCATCAAGAAATCGTTGAACGAGGTACCCATTGGTACGAGCGGTATATGTGTCGGTGTCAAAGATTCTTCACCGCCGTTTCTCAAATTTTTGGACAAGAACAAAATTGCATTGGGCGATTCGATTTCGGTGTTGGACAAAGAAGAATTTGACGGGTCGCTACATATCAAGATAAAAGAAAAAGATATTCATATCTCGAACCAGATCGCCGCAAACCTCTATTTAACCATAACGGAATAATATGCAACAAGTAATCGAGTATTTTGAATCTATCGACCCCATTTTAGCGGCCTTCTACGCTACACTTTTTACTTGGGGCCTGACCGCTGCAGGTGCGGCCTTAGTCTTTTTATTTAAAAGTACCAATCGAGCGGTAATGGACGGTATGTTGGGTTTTACGGGTGGCGTAATGGTGGCGGCCAGTTTCTGGAGTCTTCTGGCACCCGGCATTGAAATGAGTCCGGGGGAAGGTTTCGTAAAAGTTATTCCTGCGGCAGCCGGGTTTTTCTTGGGTGCACTTTTCCTTTTCGGATTAGATAAAGTTTTACCTCATTTACATTTGAATTTTAAGATGGATGAGGCGGAAGGAGTAAAAACCCCATGGCATAAAACAACCTTATTAACCTTGGCCATTACACTGCACAACATACCGGAAGGTCTGGCGGTGGGCGTTCTTTTCGGAGGCGTCGCAGCTGGTTTTGATGGCGCTACTATCGGGGGCGCCGTTGCATTGGCTTTGGGTATCGGATTGCAGAATTTTCCCGAGGGTTTTGCCGTTTCTATGCCGTTAAGAAGACAAGGGTTCTCTCGAAGAAAAAGTTTTATGTACGGTCAGGCCTCGGCATTGGTCGAACCCATTGCAGCAGTTATCGGTGCGTGGGCCGTATTGACCTTTCAGCCTATTCTGCCCTACGCACTCTCGTTCGCTGCAGGTGCCATGATTTTTGTGGTGGTGGAAGAGGTAATTCCCGAAACACAACAGGACAAACATTCCGATGTCGCCGTAATGGGCTTTATCGGAGGCTTTATCGTGATGATGACCTTGGATGTTGGGTTGGGGTAAAAGCTCCTTAGATTCCTTCGACAGGCTCAGGGCAGCCCCGAAGGGTCAATATCCAATACTAATACTACACGTCGCGTATTTAGAATGCGGTTATTCGTTCTAAAGGCATAAACTCTTTTATGTAATTTCAAAATATTTCTATGTAATTTCAAAATTTACTAATAAAATAACTATTATACGGTATTTTGCCAGTTCCCAAAAGTTGTCGCGTTTTCGACAGGTTTTTGGACAAGATTGTCTCCTTGAGTCCCGATGGCTCTATCTGGGTCAGGGGTATCCTTCCGGATGCTATAGCTATCAATTTTGGGCTTAGTGTTAACAAGCCCTAATGGCGTGATGACGGATAATCAATAAATACATATGAAAAAAACACTAAGCTTTCTACTACTGATCCTATTCGTTCAGTTCGCAAAGGGTCAATCTAAAAGTTATGATATCGTAATCTATGGTGGAACTTCCGCAGGAGTTGCCGCCGCCATACAAAGTAGTCGAATGGGCAAATCGGTTGTTCTTATCGAACCCACAAATAGAATAGGAGGTTTGACAACAGGAGGTCTGGGCCAAACCGATATCGGCAACAAACAGGCCATAGGCGGTATCTCCCGTGAATTTTATGAAAATATCAAGACCTATTATGATAATCCCGAAAATTGGAAATGGCAGAAAAAATCGGAATATCTTGATGGCGGACAGACCCGAACAAAAGAAAACGAAAACTCGATGTGGACCTTTGAACCTTCGGCAGCCCTTTCGGTCTACAAAAATATGATCGCCGAGGAGAATATCACTTTGGTCTATAACGAACGTCTTAATAGAAAGAACGGTGTAAAAAAGACCAACGGAAAGATTCGATCTATTGCAATGGAAAGCGGAACCATTTTTTCGGGCAATGTATTCATCGATGCCACTTACGAGGGCGACCTTATGGCCACTGCGGGAATTTCCTATACCTATGGGAGGGAAAGTAACGAGCAATATGGGGAAACTTTGAACGGGGTACAAGCGAATATCATAAATACATCGCTAACGGGTCTGGTATCTAGAAATGCATATAATCATAACTTCCTTCTCGAGGTCGATCCTTACATTAAAAAGGGAGACCCTAAAAGCGGGTTGCTGCCCAACGTTGTCGAGAAACCGGGCCTAGAAGGTAGTGGAGACGAAAAAATACAGGCCTATTGTTTTCGAATGTGCCTAACCGCTGTTCCTGAAAACCGCGTCCCATTTCAAAAACCGGAGGGTTATAACGAAACGGATTATGAACTCTTGTTCCGAAATTACGAAGCCCGGAAAGGAGCTATACGGGATATGTACAGCTATGGAAATTCGCTCTTGCCGTGGATCAATTCTTCGATGCCCAACAGAAAAACCGACACCAACAACAAATTCGGCTTTTCTACTGATTATATTGGTAGAAACTATGCATATCCGGAAGCATCTTATACCGAACGAGAAAAGATTATCGATGAGCACAGAAATTACCAAATGGGCCTGATGTGGTCATTGGCCAACCATCCTCGAATTCCAAAGGAAGTCCGAGACGAAGCTTCGCGATGGGGTACAACAAAAGACGAATTTGAAAGACCCGACGGCTGGCAACAGCAGCTTTACATTCGTGAGGCCAGACGCATGGTAAGTGACTATGTAATGACGCAGCATAATTGTGAAGGGCTACATATTCCGAACGACCCGATTGGCATGGCGGCCTACGGAATGGACTCGCATAACATACAACGCTATGTCGATGCGAACGGTTTTGTACAGAACGAGGGCAACGTTGAGGCCCATGGGTTCAAGCCTTACCCTATAAGCTATAAATCAATCGTGCCAAAAAAGGAGGAGTGTGAAAACCTGATTGTTCCTGTTTGTTTGAGTGCCACCCACATTGCTTTCGGGTCAATTCGTATGGAACCTGTATTTATGGTGTTGGGTCAATCAGCCGGTACTGCCGCATCATTGGCTATCGATAACAAATTGTCGGTTCAAGAAATACCGTATCGCGATTTGCAAAAAACATTGCTAAGGTACAGGCAACGGATAAAGTGATGCGTGCCTTATCTGCTCTGGGTGCTGTTATAGGCAGGATTTAACCAAAATAGTCCCTTACTCCCCAAAAACATCAAAAGCCCCTTTTGTCAAAAAAGTATCCGAGCCTGAAAACGAGTCTACATTCTTTATTTCCGTAAAACCGCCGATAGAGTTTCCCGGTTGTATTTCTAAAGATTCGAAGGTGTATGCCGTATCTTTCGTATCTGTGGTTCTTAGTACATAAAATTTTCCCTCCTGTTCTACTACGGTTTCAGAAGGTAGGGCTTTAGCGGTCTTGTTTTCGATTACAATACCGGCATCGACGAACATACCGGTCAAAAAGGTTTTATTTTCGTCTTTTAGATGCCCATGCACTTTAATCGTGCGGTTCTCGCCTATGGAGGTCCCTATCAAATAAACTTCAGCTTCAAAAATCTCTTCCGACGCTTCGGGAATACGAAACCGGATAGGTTGTCCTTTTTTGATTTTCATTATGTCTTTTTCAAAAACCGAAAGTTCAAGATGAATATGGTCGTTATCAATGATTTCTAAAATAGAGGAAGCAGGCGACACATACGTGCCCTTAGTCACGTTCATTTCGGTTATACTACCACTAATGGGCGCAAAAATGGTGGCTACGGAACTGATCTTTCCTTTTTCAGCTTCGGCGGGTGAAATATTCAACATGGTAAGCTGTTTGCGCAGACCATTGTACTTGGCGTTGGCCGTTTTGAAATCACTTTCCGCCTTAAGGAAGCTTTTTTGTGAAGTGATATTTTCTTCACGAAGCGTCTTCTGGCGTTCGTATTCCGATTGAAGGTAACCGAGCTGTTGTTTGACCTCCATATAGTCTTGCTGTAAGGTCACGAATTCCCGGTTTTCTATAGTGACCAACATTTGCCCTTTTTTGATATTATCGCCGATAAGCAAGGGTGTTCTTTTAATGTATCCGCCCATGGAGGCATTTACAACAGCCCTGTTTTCAGGGGGTACATCGATCATACCATTCGTTCGTACCGTTACCGGAAATTCTTTTTCTTCAAGACTTCCCAAAGCCATTCCGCTGTTGTTGAATTGGGCTGTGGTGATGGTGATGTTACCATCAGAGGATTCCGTTTCGGCGGCGGTGTCGGTGTTTTTCTTGTCGTTACAGCTGTTACCGGTAAGGGCTGTAAGGCAAATACATAAAGTTAAAAATCTGTACATAGTATTGTTTTTTATGTTCTTTTCTAAAATGTTGCCGATTTCGTCTTTACGAACCTTTGGACTGCCATTTAAGGCAGGCAAAAGGTGAAGTAATCTGTTTGTTGATAGCTTAGATTCAACAGATTGCTTCGTACCTCGCAATGACGTTATAGAATTTGGCATGGGTATTATAACGTTAAATAATTCAACTGAATAACCGTCTGATTATACCGATTCAAATTATCCAACCTGTCAAGCTGAATCTCATTCGCATTCTCGATACTTTGTATGTATTGGAAAAAATCGATTTCCCCATTTCGAAAACTGAGGTCTGCGGTTTTTAAAATTTCTTTGGATAATTCAGTTCCCTCGGTTTCATAATAATCCAATGCCTTGGCATATTTTTCATATTGTGCTTGCAGTTCCGTATAACGGGCATTCAACCTGACTTCATAGTCCTTCGATTGTTCAACCACAATTTCCTCAGCGATTTTAGCTGCTTTGATTCGGGAAGCATTCCCACCAAATAGTAGCGGAATTTTTAGTCCAGCTTGGTAACCGTACAAATTGCCGTTCAGCGCACTATTGGTACCTTGAAAATACTCCACGCTAATATCTGGTAACAGTCGCTGGGTTTCCAGATTACGCTTGGTGTTCGCCAAATCAACGG
>ENA-ORXU01001572-ORXU01001572.1-marine-metagenome-genome-assembly--contig:-NODE-1572-length-18068-cov-3.166528_pt1 | contig 18068 bp, 15 predicted proteins | sample MGYA00237869_ERZ511484 | MGnify/ENA metagenome assembly ERZ511484
CGCCCTTGTCCTCGACAGCACGTTCTCGATGGACGGCACGAAACTCGCGACGATGAAGCGGGCGGCGACCGACCTCGTCGTCGAACTCACGAAGAACGATGGCGCCCGCATCTCGGTCGTGCCCTTTGCCCGCTACGAGCACGACATCCTCATGCTGCGCGAGATGTACTGCTGTTTTGATGGCGTTGCGCCGGTCGGCAACCTCCAGCATCCGTGCCCGACCGTCCGCTTCAATACCTGCTACAATTGCACTGCGAATCGCAGCGGCATCTTCCGTGCGAGGGTTATCGTCAGTGACAATGACTTGATCGCTAAGCTCGGCCGCAATAGCGCCCATAAGTGGTCGCTTGCTCCTGTCGCGATCGCCCCCGCAGCCAAACACCGTGATTAGCCGGTGTCCGCGGCTCCGAGCAGCCTGAAGGGTTTGCAACACATTGCGTAGCGCATCGGGGGTATGCGCATAGTCGACCACTCCTACCACGCCCGCCTCGGCAGTGCTTATCACTTCTAGTCTACCTGCGGCCCCACGCAATGCACTTAACTCGGCTAGTGCTTGGTCCTCCTCTTGGCCGAGCTCGAGTGCCAGCCCATAGGCAGCCAGCAAATTGTAAGCATTGAAAGCACCGGCTATGGAGGTATACACCTCACGGTTATCTACCACGAGGTGCAGGCCGCGTAAATCTTCATCGAGGATGCGGCCCTTATAGTCTGCTGGGTGCTTTAGGGCGTATGTCTTTTTCCGAGCTCGACAGTTTTGCAGCATGAAAAGGCCACGTTTGTCGTCGGCGTTCACAATTGCAACGGCCTCAGAGTGTAGGCCGTCAAACAGGAGCTTCTTAGCATCAATGTAGGCTCGCATGGTACCGTGGTAGTCCATGTGATCGTGCGAAATATTGGTAAATACGGCGGCAGTAAAGTCTACACCCCCTACGCGATGCTGCACTAGCGCGTGCGAGCTGACTTCCATAAAGACATATCCGCAACCGGCGTCGGCCATCTCCCGGAGTAGGCGCTGCACGGCAATAGCATCAGGAGTAGTATGTGTGGCAGCATGGCGCACGTCCCCAATGCGCACTTCGATCGTGCCCACCATACCGCAGCGGTAGCCCAGTCGAGTAAATAGCTCATGGCAGAGCGTGGCGACAGTCGTTTTGCCGTTGGTACCCGTGATGCCAACCACGCTTAGTTCGGTGCTCGGATGCTGATAATATGCAGCAGCTAATGGCCCAAGCGCAGCGGCAGGATCTTCGCATTCGATCCAGGCAACACCTTCAACAGGTTCTCCTTGCCCAGCTTTCGCCAAAACAGCAGTTGCCCCTGCTGCAACCGCCCGATCTATAAATTCGTGGCCGTCTACCGTTAGCCCTGGGACAGCCACAAAGAGCGAACCATCGCCAACCAATCTGGAATCGGCGGTAATACCTGAGATTTTCTGGGTCGGGTCTCCGGCAATAAGCCGGAGACCCGAGTCTGCCAAAAGCACTTCCAGGGAAGGAGGCATGCTGTGTATAGTGTTTAGTGTGAGGGGTGTCTTGGCAGACAATTAATTAAGTCGAAGTTTTACGTGCTGACCGTTGGCTTTCGTGCCTGGGCGAATGGATTGTGTTTTGACATGTCCAGTGCCACGGATGTCGACTTTGCAACCAATGCGTTCGAGCAAGTACATGGCATCACGAGCGCCCATGCCACGAACGTCGGGCAGGCGGCCTGCTGGTACATCAAGCGGTGCGATTGACAGCGTATCGCCAGGACTCGCAAGCTTCACCATACCGCGCCCACCTCTGTGAAATGCCGGAACATCTAGCGATGTGAAAACAGCGGAGAAATCCTCGTAAGCGCCACGTGCTTTCCGAGGGAGCGTCGACTGGTTCCAGCGAACAGTCTGGTCAGCATAAATTGGGTCTCGCAATTGAGGGTTGGCCGCGTAGAGCTTGTCGGCAATTCGCCTCCAGACTGGCAGAGCTACATCGGAGCCGTAGTAGCCGCCCACTTTAGGTTTGCTGATTAGCACCATCATCGTGTACCGGGGTGATTCCGCAGGAAAGTAACCGATGAAAGAAGCCTGGTGCCCGCTTTCACCTCTACGCTTTGCTTCGGGAGAGTAGTTGTATTGCACCGTACCCGTCTTACCTGCAAACTGATAGAGTGGGCTACGGTGGCGACGCGCTGTGCCTCTTTCTACTACGCCGAGTAGCAGCTCCTGGGCATAGCCAATCGCCTCTCGCGAGGCTATTTGATTGTTGAGCACGACCGGGCCATATTCTTCAAGCGTACGGCCCTCTCGCTGCACGTTGCTAACGAGTCGCGGCTTCATGTAGCGACCATTATTGGCGATGGCATTGTAGAAGCTCACGAGTTGCAATGGGGTCAACTCGAGTTCGTACCCCATGCTCATCCAGGGTAAAGTGATGCCACTCCACTCGTTGAGACTGTCTGCACGAGGATCCTTGATTAAGGGAAACTTCTCTCCAGCTATCTCGATGCCTGTGGCGCGGTCGAGACGAAATTGGCGCAGCTTCTCAACGAAGGCCGTGCGGCCCGCCATATCATTGCCGAAGCCTCGCTCGATGAGTCTGGCGACCCCTACGTTCGAGCTAATTTCGAATGCTCGCTGCAAGGTTGTCGTGTCCAGGCCATGGAGACTTGCATCGATCATCTCGCGATCGTAGAATTTGAAGCGGCCATTGTGCAATCGCACGGTATCGTCGAGACTTGCGCGACCATCGTCAAGCAAGGCAAGCATGGAAGCTAGCTTAAAGGTTGAGCCTGGCTCAACTGCAGTACCGACAGCATGATTGAAAGTCTCAGAGATGCGGTGATCCCCGTGCCTTGTGAGACTCGTCAATGCGCGTATGGCACCTGTCTTTGTATCGAGTACAATTGCCACACCATACTCAGCCAGATGCTTTCTGATAGCAGCTGCAAGTTCCTGCTGAACGACGTCTTGCACAGTGACATCGAGTGTAGTTTGTATATCGCTGCCACTCTTCGGGCTAGCGTGCTTAAGGTCTTCTACCGGTAGCATGTGGTTGCCCGGAAGGCGCATCATAGGTCGGCGGCCAGCTTCACCACCAAGCACATCGTGAAACCGACCTTCGAGGCCCACACTACTGCCGTCTTCGCGGCGATACCCTATAGTTCGTTGGGCCATCATTCCGAAGGGTCGCCTCCGTGCTTGGGATGGCTTTGCGATAAAACCACCTTTGTTCTGCCCCCGCTCGAAGATGGGCCAGTTGCGCATGCGCTCGAGCAGCGGGTAGTCGGCTTTTTTATGAATGAGTACGTAACGGTCGCCTCGGTCACGAGCCCTGCGTAGCCACCTGGACGTAGAATCCGGGCTTCGCGCTGGGTTGACGTTGTCGCTGATAAGCGTCGCTAGGCTATCAATGTGCTCCTCGAATACGACCTCAGTAAGTCCCGAGGCACGCGTATCCATACGGATTTCATAGAAGGGCTGCGAAGTCGCCAACAAAGAACCGTCGGCTGCTAGGATATTCCCGCGAGGCGCCTCTATAGGCACGTAGCGAATCAAGAGACTGTCCCCTTTACCACGCCATCGCTCGCCCTCTTGAACGGCGATTCTGAAGGTCTGGCCAAAAACCAAAAACGCGGCCAGCGCCAAAGCGCCGGCCACGATGTAAGCCCGCGTGAGCAATTCGTTCTTCATGCGGATTTCAGTGTTTCACAGTACTTGTGAGGGGAGTTGAATTGTAATGTTTGTGTGTATCAGTAAGTAGTGGGAAAGCCTGCTTTCAGACTAAGGGTTTCGTTCAATGAGCCTCCGCGGACTAGAGCCGGCAAGGCCCAGTTTGCGTGGCTTCATGCGGGTGAGGACCTCCGATTGCTTGTTGTTATACATGAGACGGCTTTGCACTGCAGACGAGTGCCACCGCAACTCTTGCAATTCAACACGTGCAGTCTCTATGGCGCGAAGTGTCTTTTGAGCCCGATGCACATTCCACACGGTGAAGAGTGCAAGCGCCGAACAGAAAGCGATGTAGGGCAGCTGATCGAACATCCGCTCTCCTACCCCGGTACGAGGGGAAAAGCGACTTAGCCAACTTCTTTTACGTGTCTTTCTCATCTCGCTTCGTTGCAATGCGCAGGCGTGCGCTTCGTGCTCTGGAATTGGTTGTTTTTTCGTTTTCTGAAGCCTCAATAGGTTTTTTAGTATTCACCGTCCACGGCCTGGTGATGTGCCCATAATCATCAGCGTCGTGTTGGCCGTCAAGCCTGCCGGTGCGCATCAGGTTCTTCGTGAGTCGATCCTCGCCGCTGTGGTAGCTAATCACGACCAGTTTGCCAGCAGGCTGGATGAGTTGCTGACTTTGAAGCAGCAAATCCTCCAGAGCACCGAGCTCATCGTTGACAGCCATTCGCAACGCTTGGAATACCTGAGCGAGGTAGCGTGGACGCTGCCCCCGGACGAAGCCGTCGAGCAAGTGGACCAAGTCGCCTGTTGTGCGCAGGACAGTTTGCTCGCGTCGCGCTACAATTGCCTGAGCAAGTGTGCGCGCATTGCGAACCTCGCCGTAGGTGCCAAGGATGTGCTGTAGCTCTTGAGCATCTAGACGCGCCAATAGGTCGGCAGCAGTCGGCTCATCCTCCCGCTGCGACATCCGCATATCCAGCGGTGCATCGAAGCGGTAAGAAAAGCCCCGCTCAGGTACATCGAATTGATGCGAGCTAACGCCGAGATCGGCAAGCACACCATCAACTACAGCAAATCCATGCAGGCGCGCATAGCGCACGAAGTGCCGGAAGTTGGCTGAGGCAAACGTGAGGCGATCATCATTGAAAGCTTCGGCCTCTCGGGCAGCATCGGGGTCCTGGTCGAAAGCAAGCAGCTTTCCCTTCGGCCCCAGACGCTCGAGTATTAGTCGAGCATGCCCTCCGCCACCGAAGGTGGCATCGACATAGCTTCCGTTCGGGTCGACGATGAGCGCATCAACGGCAGGCACTGCTAGCACCGGAACGTGGTAGCTCACTCTCCCTGGTTTCGAGATCCGAAAATATCGGAGGCCAGCGAGTTAAGCTGCTCGAAGTCTTCAGATTCTTTGAGGTGAGCTTCTTTGTCCCAGATTTCATAGCGATCTCCGAGACCGATGATCACAACATCGCGGTCGATTCCCGCTCGATCTACCAGAAAGCCTGGCATTTTGAAACGGCTGTTGCCGTCGAGCGTGACGGCTTTTGATGTGGTAAAGAACATTCGCTTGAACTTCCGCTCCTTGTCGATCATATCGTCAAGGTTTTTGACCCGCATTGATTCTTGTTTCCAAGTACTCATTGGGTACAAAACAAGGCAGTTGTCCATGCCTTTTCGCAGAACGAACTCGCCGCCGTCATCCTCATGCCGGCTCACGATCTCCGCAGGGAGGCGGAGGCGTCCGCGGTCGTCCCGCCGACAATCGTATTCACCGAGAAAGAGACTCTGCACACAGTTCGTCTTGCTTCCCAAAGGTAGCCCGATCCGCCCATCAACGCCCAATACTGCCCCGAATCGCCCTGATCTGCCCCACTGCGATTCCTAACATCATGAGCGACTAAAGGCGATATTGAGTTTTTAATCACTGATATTCAGCATATTATACTATACAGTATTGTTCAAGATAGAGTTTTCAACACTAATGTCTAGCTTTTGCTCACTGCATGTTGATATAGTAGAAAAATTGATGTTTAGACATATTATGCTGATTCATAGAGTTTTATGCATTATGAATATACTTTGGGGCGAAAGTGGGTGAGCCGGTAACGAAGTGGGCGCCGCTTCGGTAGAAGTGCAAATCGACTGCTTACAAGCCTGCTCGACTTGCCGTTTTACTGATATCTCAGCTCGAGATCACCAGGGAAAGGCAGGCGAAGGACTAGAAATGGGGGTATACGGGGCAGAATGGGGAAGCTTGGGCAGCTTAGGGCTCCACTCCCTCTGCGGAAGCCTCAGATACAGCAGGAGGCGCGGGAACTTTGCTGAAACGCATCGACAAAACACCAAGCACAGCTTCGCGTACTATGCCGCTACTCATCTTGCTCACTCCAGCGGTTCGATCAGTGAAAGTGATCGGAACTTCGCGTAGGCGAAATCCACGCTGCCAGGCTCTGAATTTCATTTCTATCTGGAAGGCGTAGCCGATGAACTTCACGGCATCGAGATCGAGGGCTTGGAGTACCTCCCGTCGGTAGCATTTGAAACCAGCGGTTGGATCCTTGACAGGCATCCAGGTTATCATCCGCGTATAGAGGCTCGCCCCATAGCTGAGAAAAATCCTATCGAATGGCCAATTGGCGACTCGACCACCACTAGTATAGCGCGATCCTATGACCACATCAGCCTCGTTGGCAAGCGCCGGTTCGAGCAGGCGCGGCAAATCCTTTGGACTGTGCGAGAAGTCGGCGTCCATCTCGAAGATGAATTCATAATCCCTGGCCAAGCCCCAGCGAAATCCGTCGAGGTAAGCTGTACCTAGACCAAGCTTACCTGCCCGCTCTAGGAGGTGTAATCGCCCTTCGAATTCAAGCTGCATTTCCTTGACGTTAGCCGCGGTTCCGTCAGGGCTTTGATCGTCAACGATAAGCACTTCAAAGCCCACGCCCTGCGCCAACACGGCGGGAACGATCCGATCGATGTTCTCGATCTCGTTGTACGTCGGTATGACGACTAGGCTGCGGTGCTGATTCATATGGTGTAGGGCGACCGTTAGATGGCCTACGCTACAAACTTAGCTGAGTTGGATGTACGCACCGCAATGCGCTAGGGTTGTATTCGGGCGCACTTTGCAAGTGAGCAGTCAGGTAGCAACCACTTTGGCAGCTGGCTGGATAAGTGCTCTGGAATAGGCGCCTAAAACGCAAAATAGCCCACCAGTGATGCCGCCAATGATGCAGAGCACTATGCCGAGTACGAAGGCCGAGCCAAGACTAAATAGTTCGGCTATTTGCTGCGGAAGCGCACTCTCTCCACTGCTGTAGATGAATATGCCGATGAGCCAGACCAAGGCGCCCGCAAAAAATCCCGAACCAAACAGCGAGGATGGATAAGTAGGACGTAAGGCTACGCCAACCAAGAATGCGAGGATCGCAAACCACCACCACGCACCCAGAAGATGGACGATCAGGCCGCCAATGAGCAGCACACAGAAGGCTATAATTGGAGTTTTGCGCAGCATTATGGAGCAGCCTTTAGATGGGTGTGTTTGGTTTTGGCGAAAGCTGCAGGACTGCCACTAAGACTCACCGCGTAATAGCGGCCAGCTGCCCAATCATCGATCATGTCTGCGTAATGCGGATGCCCGGGCCTCCCACTTTGCCCGCCAGGATACACGACTTCCGCGCGTACGGGTTGCTCCAGGCTCACGATCATGCGCCAGGAAGGACCTGTAGAGCCTGTCTGTGCATTCAGTGTGCCTGAAGTTCCTCCTATTTCTAGGTCATTTTTAGAGAAGGCTGGGATACGAGCGAGGTGTGCGATCCCAGGCTTGTTTTCATGGGCCCAGGCCAGAGAATCACCATCGTAGGCATTGGCGATGTCAGGTCCAACTGCAACTAGTGCGGCAGTGACGATGTCGGAAGCCGACTCGCGCCCATCCGTGGCAACGATATCAAACCATGGGCTCAAGGGGTCAGTATCTAAGAGCTCTACGAGTCGCCACGTTTCCGGAAAGTTTATCGAGGGGCCATCCTCGGTAGTTTGAGCAAGCTCATCCCAGGTTGAGGACGCGACACTATTTATCCATCGATCAAAGACGACTGCCCCTAAGGCATCGACATCATAGACGTAGTCCCAATCTTCTAAAACTTCGAGCAAACCCCGCGTTTCCAGCTGTAGCCCAGGGCGCTTGACAAGACGCATTAAAATCGGCACTGCCTCGGCAGCCAAGACCGAGTAGCTATCAGATTGGATGCTTTTCATGTCATCCATGGTTGCCTGGTCTAGTCCGGCTAAAAGTTGATTGGCTCTGCGCGATCGATAGTCATCAAAGCGACCGAGGTAGTAGTACGGGTATGACTCGTCAGTGCTTCGTTGATTGGTACTGGTGAGGTAGCCTTGCTCAGGATTTATGGCCATCGGGTTGTCGCCAGGCGATATGTATCCTGAAGCATTCGGAGCGTCGTGCTCCAAGAGAAAGCGACCTTCGCCAGGATAGCGCCGCGGCAAAGTGCCGCTTATGCGGAGAGCGATGTCTCCGGTCGCGTTGGCAAACACCATGTTCTGTGCAGGCCACTCGTAAAGCTCAGAGGCGCTCCGAAAATCTTGCAACGAAGCAGCTCGATTTAAGCTCAGAAAGGCATTGATGGTTTCTGCTGAAGGGCGCTGCAGCGTTAGCCATTCCATAGCTAGTCCAGCACGCGAATCGTCAGGATTGGCATCAGCATCAACCACGATCGGCCCATAGCGTGTTTCCGCTATAATTTCCTGCACAGTTCCCCCGTCGCGGACGATGATTTCTTCCGTGCGAAAATTGATAGCGCGCGTTTGGCCGTCCTGATCTACGTAAGCGCTGTGTGATTCGTCGGTGTACTTAATGCGATGCCAATCGAGCACATCGTGTCCTACATTGGTTACTCCCCAAGCCGCGTTCTCATTGAAACCTATGGTGATACCAGGTACACCTGGCAGACTCACGCCGTGCACGTCTAAGGTGCCAGCATGCAGCTCGCATTCAAACCAAATGCTGGGCAGCGTAAGGCCGAGGTGAGGATCGTTGGCGAGCAGCGGAAATCCACTGGCAGTCTTGCTGCCGCTAAGCACCCAATTGTTAGAACCCAGCCCCTCTTCAGGCTGCACGATTCCTAACCGATCGATTTGATCGGCGTTGCCTGCCGGGGTACCGCCCAATCGGAACCGCTCGCTGGCTTGAATTAAACTCGTGTCGCTTGCTTTATACCCAGTGCCTGGAGGTATTATCGGGGGAGCCTTAGGATTAGCCCCAGGGAACAGAAAATCATAGCTCTGCGCTCCGAGCAGGTTTCGCGTATTGGTCGCAGCGATGTCGCTGTTACCAAAATTCAGCGTGTAGGCCATGTTAAGAGCAACCAGTGCCGTGTGCTGAGGACTCCAAGCCTGAGGTTCAAAGTCGAGCAATTTGTATTCTATGGGGTACTCGTGCGGCTCGAGCTGGGCGATGAATGCATTGACGCCGTCGGCATAGCGCTGTACAGCTTCATAAGCGCGTGAATTGTTGCGCCACAGTGAGTCTATACGTTTGGCAAGTTGAATGCCTCCGACGCGTCGGCGAAAGCGATCGAGTGCCAAGGCTCGAGTACCGAGTACTTCGCTTAGCGTACCCGCTGCTGAGCGCGCCGTGAGGTCGAGCTGAAACAGCCGATGCTGAGCCTGGACATAGCCTTGAGCAAAATAAAGATCAGACTCTGTAGCCGCGTAAATGTGAGGTACTAGTCGCTCGTCATATACTATGTCGACCGCAGCCCGCAGTCCGCTAGACATCCCGTCCACATCTTCCCAGTAGTCCGTATCGACGCTACGGTAAAAGCCCTCGTAGGGATTAAGAAAAGTCCCGAGTGGCGGTGTCTTGGTTTTTCCTAGGCTTACGCCAAAACTCAGCAGCAATCCCCACCCTACCGCGAGCAACAAAACCACAAAAAACTTTGTCCAAGGCCTAGTGTTCGGCATGAGCATGCGGGGAGTGAGGCAGCGTAATCACGAGAATGTGAACTGGGAATGTATAGCCGTGGAGCCGGTTTTGGCGAGCCAGAGGCGAAGCAGATTTTTCACAGCGCTGCTCCCCTCCCTTTTGGCTCTTGCTCTTGGTTTACAAGCTTGCGAAGCTCCGACGCCCTCCGCACAGGGAAATACAGGGAAACAGTTTCGTACCACCGACCCGTCTCGCCTCTTCTTCAACAACATACGTGCGAGCAGCTACGACTTTGAGTATGGGCCCGAAAACTCGGGCACGGAGCTGTACCGCTACAGGCGATTTTCTCAGGTGTCCCAGCGCCCAATCCTAATACCCGTGCTTGCCCTCGCGCCGATAAAACACGAGGCATATATACTCATCGAGGCTGATGAGCTGGTGGACATTGCTACACCATTGCGAGTGCGCTCCAATAAAGCAAATGTGCGTGGTGCAGCGTACAGGCTCCAAACTCAAAATCTCTTAGGGCAGGACAGTTTCGCAACTCAGCTCTACAGCGATATCCGAACTGGGAACAAGCTAGAAATTCAACTCGCCGATTCGACCTTTATGCCCTTGTACGAATCGCGGGCAGCGCGATCTGCCTTTCTAGGGGTAATGCGCGACTATTTCCGACTTACCGAGCGTATCTGAGCTCAGCGCTTCACATGAGACGCTAGCGTCAATATCTTAGGGGCATGCGGTTGTTTTTGTCATGTGTACTGACATGCCTGGGCATTTGCTCAATAGCGCAGCCTCGGGCCTCTGTAAGTTATGCCACGTTTCAGGCTGAGCATACGCCCTATTTAGAGGTGTACATCACGGTAAAACGCGCCTCGTTGAGTATCCCAGAGGACCTGACACCCGCCGTGGATGTGGTGCTTCAACTGAGACAAGGTGAGCTTATAAAGTTGGCAGACAAGGTTCGCTTTATGGCGCCGGCGCAGGATTCGTCGCACAGTTTTATACAGCTTTTGCGCTACCCAATCGCCGAAGGCAGGTACACCCTCTCATTCGAAGTTTATGATGCGTATGCAGCAGGTCAGCTTCCGCTAAAACTGAGCACACAGGTCTATGTACAAGGCCTCCGCAGTGAGCTACAACTGTCCGATATCCAGCTGGCATCAGTAAGCTCATCGTCCGATTCAACGGCCACGCCGAATGAACTCGCGAAACACGGACGCAGGCTCGAGCCACTAGTAGACAACCTCGTAGGAAGCCAACAGTTTGGCTTCCTCGCGTATGTAGAAGCGTATGCCCCGGCCAAGCTGCTGGGGCAGCCGGCCCTTTTGGAATACACACTCGTCTCTCTCAAAAAGGGCTCAACGGATGGAGAGCAGCTGTTTAGAAAAACGAGACGCTTTACTCCTTCAGCTTTTGCAACACCTTTTTTCATCGACCTAAAGACTGAACTATTGCCAAGTGGTCGGTACGCTTTAGAGATGCGCTTGCGCAACCGAGCGCTTCAGAGTTTTGGCGAAAAAGCCAGCATCATCACGGTGGTCAACCCCAGGAGAGATGCCCGTGATTTGGCGAACTCCAAGGCGGGGTATGCCGACAGCTGGGCAGGAAATCTCTTCCGACACTTTAGAGTATGTGCTAAAAGCCATCCTACCTACGCTTCCCAACACGGAAACGGAAAGTTTAAACACCCTGCTACAGGATGGCAAGGAAGAGGACATGCGCTTGGCGGTATTCAATCACTTTCTTGGCGAAAGCGCTATGTATCCAGACGAGGCGTACCACGCCTTTTTGAAAGTGGCTCGTGAAGTCGATTTCGCGTTTCAGTCTGGGTTTGGACACGGGTTCCAAACTGATCGTGGGCATATTTTCATGAAGTATGGGCTACCCGACGACAGGGTTATCGTCAACGACGATCCGAGCGCCCCACCCTACGAAATCTGGGTTTACAACTTCGTTGAGCGGACGCAGCAGAGCCCGGGTAAGTTCCTGTTCTACAATACCACACTCGATAATGCGAACTACGTGCTGTTGCACAGCACAGTGCGTGGCGAAATCTTGGAACCCCAGTGGCGCCGCTATCTCTACTCGCGCAGTGCGGGTGAGCTGGGCGATGAAAGTTCTCCTGAGTCCACGGATGTGCTGGACAATGTGGGGCGATACGCAGATGCGTACTTCGAGGATTTTTGAGCGCAGCTGCTAAGCTGCTACGGCTACTTGGTCTTAGACGTTCTTCTCAAACCAGTTTGCGAGTTCTTCGCGGGTCTTGCCAATTTTTCGTTGGACACGTCCAAAAAATTCATCCTCTTGACCCTCCTGGTAAGCGAGATCATCATCCGTCAGCTCGCCGTACTGCTGCTTCAGTTTTCCTTTGACAACGTCTGCGTTGCCTTTGATCCGTTGTTGCCAAGCATCTGTACGTGCCATGATAGGTATTTACCTAGCTCAACACCATGTGCTTGCCTATAGTTAGGTCCGGCACACAGCTAGGCCTTAATCAATCGTAGCACAGACTCGGCCACATCTTCTGCGTGCGGCTTGGTGAAGTAGTCACCGTCTGTGCCGTAAGGGGTACGGTGAGCTTTGGCTGCTAGCGTAACGGGAGCCGCATCGAGCAATCGGAAGCCCTCTTGCGTTTGGAGCACCTCATTGAGCAGGTAGGCACTTGCACCACCAGGCACATCTTCATCCACGATGAGCAGTCGATTTGTCTTTTCTAAGCTTGCTCGCACGCTGGCGTTGACATCGAAGGGCAACAGCGTCTGCGCGTCAATGATCTCGACAGCGACACTTTGATCTTTGAGTAACTCAGCAGCCTCTAAGCAGACGGCTACACAAGCACCATAAGTCAAAACGGTGCAGGCAGTGCCCTCCACCAGAACTTCGGGCTGGCCAATTGCGACAGTATACTCTTCAATGTTCTCCGGCATGACTTCGCGCAGCCTGTAAGCATTGAGCGTTTCTATAACTATAGCAGGCTCGCTCGCTTTGAAAAGGGCATTGTACATGCCTACGGCCTGCACCATATCTCGAGGCACAGCCACCACCATTCCGCGCACCGAATTGATAATCATGCCGAGCGGAGATCCGGAGTGCCAAATGCCTTCCAGACGGTGACCTCTCGTACGAATAATCACGGGTGCTACCTGCTGCCCGTCCGTACGGTAAAGCGTAGTCGCTAAGTCGTCTGTAAGCGGAGAAAGTGCGTACACCAGATAATCGAGGTATTGAATCTCGGCGATGGGCCGAAAGCCACGAAGGCTTAGGCCAATGGCCTGACCAACGATGGTCCACTCTCTAATGCCGGTATCGAAGACTCTTTCCTTGCCGTACTTTTCCTGCAAACCAGCGAAACCCTGGTTGACGTCACCGATATGGCCAACGTCTTCGCCAAAGGCCATGACGCGCTCATCACGTTGGAGCAGGTGATCGAAGTAGCGCTTGAGCACCTTGGAGCCAGGAACCGTTTTGCCGTCGTCTTTATAGCGTCCCGCGACTGGGGCCACAGCAGTAATGCTTCTGTCTCCTTCCTGGTGGAGCAGCGTGTTGTAGTTCTCGTGACCTGTGTCCCCTAGCGAGGCAATCGCGTTTACTACTTCCTCCGGCACAGCAACCCCAGAGCCCTCAAGTCTCATCGCATAGCGACGTAGCGCCTTGTGAGCCTCGGTGTAGCCTGGATGCGGCTCTGATGTTATCAGCTTGCTTTCGGGCGCATCCTCTGGCAACAAGCCGAGTGCTAATTCGAGCGCGACCTTCAGTCGGGCTTGATTGGCTTTCCAGGCGGCCTGCTGGCCTTGTTTTGCTGCAACTTGAGCGCGCTCTTCGTCCGCTTCAAGCTCAGCAGATGTAGCATGGCCTTCTTGTAATAGCCAAGCTCGAAAGCGTGCATTACAATCGAATTCGCGCTCAAACGCGAGTCGCTCGGCATCTTTATAGCGCTCATGCGAGCCTGACGTTGAATGGCCAAGCTGCTGAGTCACCTCGACTACGTGAACGAGCACTGGGATGTGCCGCTCACGAGCAAGCTCGGCCGCAGCTTTATACGCAGCCTTAAGCTCGGGATAATGCCAAGCTCTCGCTCGAATGATCTCTATGCCGTCGTGATCCTTATCACGCTGCAAGCCAGCGAGCGCGGCACTTATAGACGACTTAGTGGTTTGAAATTCTACGGGTACCGAGATACCGTAGCCGTCGTCCCATACACTTACAACCATGGGCACTTGGAGTACTCCAGCGGCATTCATTGCCTCCCAGAATACACCTTCGCTCGTTGATGCGTCCCCTATCGTGACCCATGAAATTTCGCGGCCTTCCCGGCTCAAATTTCCAGCTTCTCCAAGACCGAGGGCCCGAAATTTTTTGGAGGCAAGCGCAAGGCCCAGCCCTCGAGCAACTTGTCCGGCGGTGGAAGAAATATCTGCGCTACTGTTCACCGTCTCGGCTAGCGGAAGTAACCTCCCCGCTGCGTCTATGTTAGGGGTGGCGAAGTGACTGTTCATCATTCGGCCACCACTGAAGGAGTCCCCGTCAGGGTTGGCGTACAACTGAGCAAATAGCCCCTCCACATCCGTTAAGCCCAGGGCAAGAATGAGGGTTTGATCGCGGTAGTAGCCAGCGCGCCAGTCGCCGGCCTCGAATTGCTCGCTCAGCGCGAATTGTGGTAGCTCTTTCCCGTCGCCGGTAATGCCAAATTTGGCCTTTCCAATCAGCACTTCTCGACGCGCCAATTTGGAGCACTCGCGGCTAAGGCAGCAGAGGTAGTAGGCCTCACGAAGCTTAACCGTATCAAAATCCCGGAGACCTAAAGCATGTCCGTTAGGGGTAGCCGTGGTGTGTTCCGTGGTCGTCAAGTATGATGTCTTAAAACTGCTTGGAGGCGCCTCTCGCGAGGGCGTTTCCAAGCAACTGGAATTTGGTTAAGTGCTCTATTGCAAGCAGGTAGGGGTAAGGTGCTGCGAAGATAGCGTCCTGACGGTCGCTTTGATCGGTACATCGTCAACACCATTATTAACGCCGACTTAACTGCACATTCGGTACATATTTGAAGCGTTCGCGTGAGTTCGGCGTTAGCTTTGTCGTGCATACAGAAAGCAACTCAACAACATTATGAAAAGCATACTCTCCCTCTTGGTCCTTTGCCTCGGCGTCTTTACCGCAGTTCAAGCTCAAGATGGGCCTACCATGGAGTTCGAAACAACCGAGATCGATTACGGCACCATTGCCCAAAACAGCGATCCACTCCGTGTCTTCAAGTTTACTAACGAAGGAACCGAGCCTCTCGTTATAAAGGCAGCGAAAGGTTCTTGCGGTTGCACTGTACCTAGCTACCCGAAGCAGCCAATCCTTCCTGGCGAGTCAGCTACCATCGAGGTACGCTACGACACCAAGCGCATTGGCCCATTCCAAAAAACTGTAACCCTCACTACCAATGAGGCTGAGGAGAAGCACACGCTACGCATCAAGGGCAAGGTCGAGCCTGAGCCTGCTACCGAGGACGCTCTTCCTGAAGCAGATCCAGGAACGCTAAACGGTGGAGGTCGCTAGATCTCAACACCCGTTGCGATAAGTAAAAGCCCGATTGACGCTCTCGTCAATCGGGCTTTTTTGTGCCGTGTGTACTCAGCACCTACCACGAATTCCATACACTTCTACGAGCTGAGCAGAGTAGCCTTAATGGACGTATTCCTACAACTCTTCAGCCTCATCGCGAGGCGCAGCTTGCGGACCTTGCAGTTCAAAGGCAAAGTCGACCCCGCGAATTTCTGTGCGGAAGGCGAGGGAGCTGTCGTTGAGTTTGGTGAGGTCTAGACTATTCAGCAAGACCGAACCTTTGGTGGTCACCTGGTTGCCCTGGCGCTCAAACTCGAGGCCGAGGGGTTCGCCGGTGAAGTTGGTAGTTAGCTCATGGGTCGCGGTGTCAAAGCGGAAGTAGGCTTTATCCAAGGTATTGGTAGCGCGCCCGCCACGGGTGGCCGATACCACAGTCCAGGTGCCGTGCAGCGACGCTTCCGGTACCTCGGGATCTTCTGTGCAGGCGGCTTGCGCCAAAACCAACACCGCCGTAAAGCCAAACGAGCTAAAGCGTCTCAACACGGGCGTCAAGGTAAGTGGCAGTTCAGTAGACTAGCCAAGTGTGATTATGCACGGACCAGCCTTAGCAATGTGACCTCGGGAAGGATACCCACGCGGCCTGGGTACCCCAAGAATCCGTATCCTCGATTTACGTAAAGGTGCTGGTTGCCCTTGGTGTAGAGGCCAGCCCACTGCTCATAGATATACTGGCTCGGACTCCATCTAAAGCCCGGGATCTCAATCCCGAACTGAAATCCATGCGTATGTCCGCTGAGTTGAAGTTGCAGATCTGGACGTTTCTCAACCACCTGAGCATCCCAGTGGGTAGGATCGTGACTCAGCAAGACCTTTGTTGCCGCAGCCTCTGTACCAACCACAGCCTTTGCTAAATCCCCTGTTTTTGGAAAGCGCCCTATCGTGCTCCAATTTTCCACGCCAACTATCGCGAGGGGTGATCCTTCGATGTTGACTACTCGGTTCTCGTTCAGCAGCAGATCCCACCCTAAGGCGTCATGGTTGGCATAGAGGCGCTCCCAATTTGCCTTCTTCTCGGCTGGCCCCCAACCTGCTACATAATCGCCGTAATCGTGATTGCCGATTATGGAATACGTGCCGTAGCGACTCTCAATTTTAGAGAAGATATTGATGTATGGTTCGATCTCCTCGGCGCGACTATTTACTAAGTCGCCGGTGAAGCAGGTAATGTCTGGCCCCAGATCGTTGAGGGCACGGATGCCGTCCGCTATGGGATCTGTACGAAAGAAGCTCCCAGAATGTATATCACTTATTTGCGCAATGCGCAGTCCGTCGTGCTGGGGTGGAAGACCTACGATGGGTACATCCACGCTACGCACTTCGTAACGATAAGGGTTACGAATAATTCCGTAGGTGAGCACCGCTGCAGGTAGCGCACCTGCCGCCACAGCTAGCTGTGTGAGAAAGCGCGATCGGTCTGGCCAAAACACGTCTTTACCACTAAAGAGCTTACCATACGCTCCTGTTACGATGCGTCGAAAGTCATCAATCAAAAAAATGCCGGCCGCAAAAAACTTGGCTAAGTAAGCGATGAAGAGAAGCGCCCTAAAGGGCACGCTGAAGGCCCGAGGCCAGCGAGCTTCCCAGCCTAGAGCTACAGCAGCCATGTACCCGAGTGTCAAGACTGGGACTAGCCACCAGAGTATACTGAAAGCGGTTTTGGCGAAAGCTGACTTTTCCGACCACAGGGGGCGCAGAGCAACGTAGCCATACACATCAAGGCCTAGCATGATGAGGATGGGTAGGATCAATCTGGGATTCATGGGCGAGTCGCGAGTCGGTGGATACAACCCGTTGCTGCCAACAGAGTTGGACAAAAATCCACAGCGTACACTTGTCGTTGCTATGGTGATGCGCAAGTCCTTTTATCTAACTGCTCTCACTGTTCTGGCCCTCGCGCTTACTTCAGTGGTATTGGCACAGCATCAGTATACACGTGCCGACACCTTGCGTGGAGCGCTACGGCCAGCGCGAACGGCTTTCGATGTCATTCACTACGACCTCGATCTAGACTTATACCCCGAAGACAGCACAATTGCCGGTACCGTTCAGATTGCTTACCGAGGTGTGTTCGAAGCGCAAGTGCTTCAGCTTGACTTATTGGAGTCACTGAGTATCGTTAGCATGACGCAAGGCGGCGCCGAGCTGACTTACCAAAGGCTAGGAGATGCCGTATTTGTTGCGCTGAAGAGGCCGACTGCAGCCGGAATCATGGACACCCTGACCGTGCAATACGAAGGCAAGCCTCAAATCGCGAAAAATGCACCTTGGGATGGGGGAATTACTTGGTCGCGCGACAGCCTGAATCGCCACTGGATTGCGGTAAGCTGCGAACACGTAGGTGCTTTGACCTGGTGGCCCAACAAGGATCACTTATCTGACGAACCAGATAGTATGATGATACGAGTAACAGTTCCTGCCGATTTAAGTTGTATCGCTAATGGCGATCTAATCAATACGCTTCCAGTTGGAAATACAAAAACACGATACGACTGGCGTGTCACCTATCCTATCAACAATTACAACGTTACTATTAATGTGGGAGATTACACTCATTTTTCTGACCGATACACCTCTCCTGCCGACCAGACAACAATGCCGATGGATTATTATGTGTTATCCTACAATTTAGAAAAGGCCAAGGCACATTTTCAGCAGGTTAATGGAGTCTTGTCTTGTTTTGAAAAATATCTAGGTAAATATCCTTTTTGGGAAGATGGTTTTGCATTGGTGGAAACGCCTTATCTAGGTATGGAACATCAGGGAGCGATAGCTTATGGTAATAAATATATGCGCGGGTATCTGGGTGGAATGATTCCCTCGGATATGAACTGGGATTATATTATTGTACATGAAACGGGTCATGAG
>ENA-ORXU01001574-ORXU01001574.1-marine-metagenome-genome-assembly--contig:-NODE-1574-length-18057-cov-3.659177_pt1 | contig 18057 bp, 15 predicted proteins | sample MGYA00237869_ERZ511484 | MGnify/ENA metagenome assembly ERZ511484
TAATAGCGGCGGAGCGTGTCCGGCATGGGGGTGCGCGCGATGGCGTGGGCGAGGTCCCGGGCATTCGGAGTGTCGAACTCGACCCCCGCGCCCGCCGTAATTCGCACCCCGATGCCGACCTGAGAACAGTACTGCCCCACCCGGTCGCGGGGGCGGAACCCATCCGCCGCCACGCAGGATTCGATGGCGCGCTTGACCCGCTCGACGGTGTCTTCGTCGGCGGTGGCCTGCTCGCGGGCGGCTTCGGCGGCGGTGCGGAAGCCGGGGTCAGGCATTGGATAGCTCCGCGAGTTTGGCGGGGTCGAAGGTAGGAGTGAGGGACCATTCCGCACCCTGCGGCGTATCCTTGATCTCGACGCCTGCCGCAATAAGCGCGTCGCGAATGGCGTCAGCTTTGGCAAAATTGCGCTCTGACTTAGCAATCGCACGCTGATTTAACTTATGATTTATCAGCGCATCATTTTGAGGGTTTTTTGAAATTGGTTCGTCCCAAACCCAATCACTCATTTCATAAGATAATAACCCCATCAACTCAGCGCCACTTGTCAAATCTGAAGCTTTACCATCACGCACAGCTTCATGAAGAACACTTATTGCCTTTGGCGTATTCAAGTCATCAGATAAAGCTTCAAATACAGCCTCTTCAACACCTGTAAAAATTCGCAACCCATCTGATGAAATCAGTTCTGCATCGAACATCCGTCTCCATTTTTTTAACGTCTTTTCTGCCTCATCCAGCGCCCTATCCGTCAAATCAAGTGGCGAACGATAATGCGTCGACAGTAATGCAAGCCGCAGAACTTCACCAGGGACACCCTGTTCGAGCAAATCATCAACAGTCATAAAATTACCTAAGGATTTCGACATCTTCTTGCCGTCGACCTTGACCATCTCGTTATGCATCCACACGTTCGCGAAATCATGCCCCGCGCAGCGGCTTTGCGCGCATTCGTTCTCATGGTGGGGAAACGCCAAGTCGATGCCGCCCCCATGGATATCGAACCGCGCCCCGAACAACTCCCCCGCCATGGCGGAGCATTCGATGTGCCAGCCGGGGCGGCCCTTGCCCCAGGGGCTGTCCCATCCGGGTTGCTGGCCGGTGGAGGGTTTCCAGAGGACGAAATCCATCGGGTCGCGTTTGTAGGGGGCCACCTCGACCCGCGCTCCGGCCCGCATCTCGTCCAGCGAGCGGCGGGACAGGGTGCCGTAATCGGGGTCGGTGGCGACGGCGAACAGCACGTGTCCCTCGGCCTCGTAGGCGTTGCCGGACGCGATCAGCCCCTCGATCATCGCGACCATCTGCGCGATGTATTCGGTGGCGCGGGGTTCGTGGGTGGGGCGGAGCGCGCCCAAGGCATCCATGTCCTCGTGATACCAGCCGATCGTCTCGTCGGTGATATCGCGGATCGAGCGGCCCGTCTCGGCGGCCTTGGCATTGATCTTGTCGTCCACATCCGTGAAGTTGCGGGCGTATTGCACATGCGCCTCGCCGTATTCATGGCGCAGCAGGCGATACAGCACGTCGAACACGACCACGGGGCGCGCATTGCCGATATGAGCGCGGTCATAGACGGTCGGCCCGCAGACATACATCCGCACGTCGGTCGGGTCGATGGGCGCAAACTCTTCCTTGCGCCGCGTCTTCGTATTGTAGAGCCGGATGGCCATGGGTCGTCTCCCGTGCGCGAATCGAAGGCGCTGCGGCGACGCTGTAGCATTCAGGAGAGGCGAATGAAAACGGGCCGCAAGCGATATGCTAGCGGATAATGCAGCAGCCGATAATGGCGAAAGCTGTTCTCATGAGACGGTTATGGCTTCGGCGGCGGCTTGTCGTCAAGCGGTTCCTCGATCACCACGTACTCGACGTCGATCACCTCGCCACCGCGCTGCGCCGCCCGTTGCTCTCGCATCTGACGCGCCAGTTCGGGGTTCCTCGCCTCGAACTCCTTGCGCATCTTGCCCATCTTCCACCGTCCATAGAGGTAGAGAACGGGCGCGAGCACCAGCAGCGCCACGAAGATGATCGTGCCGAGCCAGATGGCCAGAGCAAGGATACCGATGCCGCCCACCGCAGCGGCGATTTTCTGAAACGGGTTCATGCTGTGAATATAGGAGCATCATGCATCATGCGGTAGGCCCCTTCAGCGAGTTTGCACCCATCTTCGTTCCCCAGCGAAAGAAGAACCGTACGAGCAGGAGGATCAGGCCACCCATGACGACCACTCCCAGCGCATAGGTCGAGAACGGTATCGCATCGAGTTCAGGCATTCCATCCGCCTGCCGGACCATCGCAACGACGATAGCGATCACGATCACCGTGGCTATGGCGATCATCAGAGCGACTTTCCATGAAAACGGTCTCGATGCCTCGCTTCCCGTGAGTCGCCCGTGTCGTTGTCCCGCCATCATAGCACCGGTAATCGTGCCGATTGCCGTGCCGGTGTTACCGAGAAAGGGAAATATCGTCGAAAGCAATCCGAGGACGACGGACGTGACGATGAAGACCCAGAGGAAATCGAAGAGGATGCGGCCCATCTGTAGCTCCCCGTCCCTCAGCGCCGCAGCAGGGGCAGCAATTCGGCCATGTCTGGACCGTTGGCACGGCCCGTCAAAGCCTTTCGGAGCGGCATGAAGAGCGCCTTACCCTTGCGGCCCGTCCTCTCCTTCAGCGTATTGGTGACGGCGCGCCACGTCGCATCGGTCCATGGCTTCGCCGCATCCAGTTCGGTGAGTGCCGTCGTAACATAGCCCGCATCCTCGGCCTCGATCACGGGTGAGCACTCGCCGTTCAGGATCGCGACCCAATCGGAGATATCATCCAGACCGTCGATATTCTCGCGGATCAACAGCCAGAACGGTTCGGCGATGTCCTCCGCAACACCCGCATCGCTCAGGCGATCGGCCACATCGGCATAGGGTTTCGCGTGCAATGCCTTGAGGTTCAGCGCCCCCAGATCGTCCATGCCGAACCGCGCGGGGGCGCGCCCGAATTTCGAGAGATCGAACCCGTCGATCATCTCCTCGTGACTCGCCCTCGCCTCGATCGGATCGGACGACCCCAGACGTGCCATGTACGACAGCAGCGCCATCGGCTCGATCCCGTTTTCCCGGATCGATTCGAGAGTGAGCGAACCGAGACGCTTCGAAAGGCCCGCTCCTTCCGCATCTACGAGCAGGGAGTGATGTGCGAACCCGGTCGGCTTGTCGCCTAACGCATCGAATATCTGGATTTGCGTGGCGGTATTGGTGACATGATCCTCGCCCCGGATCACATCCGTCACGCCGAAGTCGATATCGTCACAAACACTGCACAGCGTATAGAGGTATCCGCCATCCTCGCGGATCAGCACAGGGTCGGACACGGAAGCGCAATCCACGTTCGTCTCGCCCCGAATGCCATCCGCCCAGGTCACGCGCTCCTGATCGAGACGAAACCGCCAGTGCGGGCGACGGCCTTCGTCTGCCAGTCGAGCACGATCCTCATCCGTCAGGTTGAGCGCAGCGCGATCATAGACGGGGGGGCGGCCGGCCTGACGCTGATACTTCCGGCGAAGGTCGAGTTCCGTGGCGGTTTCATACGCCGGATAGAGCCGCCCATCCCCACGCAGGGCATCGGCGGCGGCATCATAGCGATCGAGACGCACGGACTGGCGCTCGAACCGGTCCCATCCGAGGCCTAGCCAATCGAGATCGCGCTTGATCGCGTCGACATGCTCCTCCTTCGACCTTTCTACGTCGGTATCGTCGATCCGCAGGATGAATTGCCCCCCCTGCTTGCGGGCGTACAGCCAGTTCAGCAAAGCAGGGCGCAGGTTGCCGACATGAAGACGGCCAGTGGGCGACGGGGCGAAACGGGTGACGGTCATCGGAGATGCTCGGTTGAAGAAGATGCCTCCTGCGATACCCCCGATGGACCGGAAAGGAAACCCGTCCCCACCGGGTCACTCGTAGCTCAGATCGGTAGCCTTGCCCCGAAAGATGGTGAAGGCGAGTGCGCTGTAGGCGATGATGACCGGCAACACGACGCAGACCCCTGCGAGTATGATGGCGAGGCTTTCGGGCGCGCTCGCCGCCTCGTAGACCGTCATGCGCTCGGGCACCACATAGGGGTAGAACGAATAGGCCATGCCGAAGAATCCGAGCATGAAGAGAACGCAGGCCATACCGAAGGGCACCCAGCACCATCGGTCCTCAGCATCGGGCAGGTGGCGAAGGGAGAGCCACAGGCCGACGATCAGCAGGGTCGAGAGAAGCGGCAAGGGTAAAAGGAAGGCAAATTCAGGCAGCGAGAACCACTTGTCGAAGATGCGATCGCTGACCATGGGTGTCGCCGCCGAAATGCCGACGAAACCGAGGACGATACCGACCAGTCCGACCTTCGCCCATGCGATCGACTTGAGTTGCAGGACGTCCTCGGTCTTCATCAGCAGCCATGTCGCGCCGATGAACGCATACGCGGCAGTCAGGCATAGAGCAGCCAGACACGCGAAGGCGATCGTCGCAGGGGTCGATTCCAGCCCCATGATATAGAGACCGAGCATGTAGCCCTGCGACAGCGATGCCATCAGCGAACCAGTGACGAAAGCGGTGTTCCACTGGCGTTTGCCACGCTCGGTGGCGGTCTTTCCCCGGAACTCGAAGGCAACGCCGCGCAGGATCAGTCCGAACAGCATCACCGCGACGGGCAGATAGAGCGTCGTGAGAATCAGGCCGTGTGCCGCCGGAAAGGCGACGAGCAACAGGCCGATGGCCAGCACCAACCACGTCTCGTTCGCATCCCAGAAAGGACCGATGGAGGCGATCATGCGGTCCTTCTCGATATCGGTGGCAAAAGGCATCAACACGCCGACGCCCAGATCGAAGCCGTCGAGGATGACGTAGACCAGGATCGACGCTCCCATCAGGAGAGCGAAGATCACGGGCAGGGTCGTCTCGGGGGTGGCGAACATATCGAGCATCAGATCACTCCGCAGGAACGGCATTGTTGACGACGGACCCGTCGCGTAGGGGATCGCGGATCGGCTTGCCCTTCGCCGCACGGCTCGCAAGCCCGAAAATCGTGGTGATATAGGCCGCCAGCAGCACGCCGTAGACGACGAGATAGGCTGTCAGAGTCCCGGCGACGTAGGCAGCGGGCACATCGGCTACGGCCTGCTTGGTCGTCACGACACCGTTCACGAGCCAAGGCTGCCGTCCGATCTCTGTCGTATACCAACCCGCGAGTGTCGCCACCCAGCCCGAGAAAGTCATGCCGACGAGACCGATCATCAACGGCCTGGGTAGATTGTCGACCCCGCCACGACGCCACAGACGCCATGCGGTGAACCAGGAGACGACGAGCATCAGCATTCCGGTCGCGACCATCACACGGAAGGACCAGAAGACCGGAGCCACGGGTGGATGCATCGGAGTGCCGTCCTCGGCCACGAAGTCGTTGAGACCCGGTACGACGCCATCCGCCTTGTGCTTGAGGATCAGGCTCGCCCCCGACGGGATGCCGATCTCGAGATCGTTCGAGCGGGTTTCCTCGTTCGGCAGGGCGAAGAGGACGAGGGGCACGTTGCCGCGCGTTTCCCAGTTGCCCTCCATTGCCGCGACCTTCTGGGGCTGATGCTCCAGCGTGTTGAGACCATGCAAGTCACCCGCGAGAATCTGGAGCGGTATGAGAACCGCGCCGATGCAGATACCCGTCTTCAGCGTGAGGCCCGTGCCATGACACTTATCGCCCAGAAGCCGACGGAAGGCAGCGACACCGGCCAGCAGGAAGGCGACGGTCAGACCGCTCGCCAGCAGCATATGTACGAGCCGGTAGGGCATGGAAGGGTTGAAGACGATGGCCCACCAGTCGGTCGCATGGGCAACACCGTCGATCATCTCGAAGCCCTGCGGCGTGTGCATCCAGGAGTTCAAGACGAGAATCCAGAACGCACTGACGGTCGTGCCGAAGGCGACGAGGAAAGTCGCCAACGTATGCATCCAGCCGGGAACGCGGCTGAACCCGAACAGCATGATGCCGAGGAAAGCAGCTTCCAGAAAGAAGGCCGTCAGGATTTCATAGGCCAGCAGCGGACCGGCGATGTTGCCGACGGTTTCCATGAAACCCGGCCAGTTCGTGCCGAACTGAAAGCTCATGGTAATGCCCGACACGACGCCGAGGCCAAAGCTGAGCGCGAAGACCTTCACCCAGAAGCGGTAGGCCATCATCCAGCGTTCATCCCCGGTACGGTTGAAGCGCATCTTGAAGAACAGCAAAACCCAGCCCAAAGCGATGGTGATCGTCGGAAACAGGATATGGAACGAGATATTCGCCGCAAACTGAATGCGGGAAAGGATCAGTTCATCCATCGGTCAGGCCTTTCTCTTGGCGGTATCGGTACGATCGACCATCGAGAGGAGCCTGGTATCGCCGACGAATTTCTGAAGTCGCGAGCCGAGCGCGAGAAGCTGCTTGAGACGCTGGGTCTCCAGCCGGTTCATGTCATCGTACCAAGAGGTCAGCAGCTCGATCAGCTCCCGCAATTCGGCCAGACGCTCATGGGCATGTTTATCGGAATCGCTTTCGGGGATCTGCATTTCCAGTTCGCGCAGCTTGGTGAGAGTAGGGTCGATCTCGCGCTTCTTGCGCTCTTCGACCAGGCTGCGTACGATTTCCCACATGTCATCCGGAGTCGTGAAATAATCGCGCCGATCATCGGGCAGGTGCCGCAGACGCACCAGTTTCCATGCCTGCAATTCCTTCAGACCCATGGAGACGTTCGAGCGCGAGAACCCGAGCTTGTCCACGATCTGGTCGGCATTGAGCGGAATATCGCTCAGGAAAAGCACGGCGTAGATTTGACCGACCGTACGGTTGATGCCCCAGCGTGATCCCATTTCGCCGAAATGGAGTACGAATTCCTGTTTGAGCGAGGAAAGGTTCATCGCGGACTTCCACTTCGTGTGTTTTCAATAATTCCTGAAATTACAGGTATGCTTGATGATCGCACCGGCAAGGGACCACGATTGCGACGGATACGCACACCGATATCGCTGAAATTTCACGGACAGTGCCGCTTGCGCTCGCAACTGCACGACAGGGTCGCTACATCGTCGGTATGGCTTTAGCACCGACCATCGTCGATCTGGAACGTCTCGCGGAGCAGGCTTTCCTTGCCCTGCCCGGTCCCGTGCGTACCCGATGCGACACGCTGATCGTTCGCGTCCAGGAAGAGGCGGATGGCGAGACCCTTGCGGAGATGGGGATCGACAACCCATACGACCTGACCGGTCTGTACGATGGTGTGCCCCTGATCGATAAGAGCATGGCCGATCCGGTGCCGCGCACGGATATCGTCTGGCTCTATCGGCGGGCAATTCTATGGGAATGGATCGAGCGGGCAGACGTGACGCTGGAAGAACTCGTCACCCACGTGCTCGTGCATGAGATTGCGCACCATTTCGGCTGGTCCGACGATGATATCGCCCGGATCGATCGCTGGTGGGAATGACTGGAGTGTCAGTGAATGGAGCGGGCGGCGGGAATCGAACCCGCGTCATCAGCTTGGAAGGCTGAGGTCTTACCACTACACAACGCCCGCGCAGGGATGCTTCCTATAGCCCTGCAAGAGCGGACGGGCAAGGATTATCGCGGCATTTCGATTGCCGGAAAATCCCATGGTCGCGCCTCGACCGTGTGAATCCGTCCCTACCCGCCGAGTTCGGCAAGGCTGCGATGGCAATCGATTATATGGCCGTTGCCGTCATCCAGCTTGGGCGGATCGACGGTTTCGCAGGTGCCGGGAATCGCCATTGGACAGCGCGCAAAGAACGGACAGCCTTTTTCGGTCAGCTTAACGCCGCCCGATGCTCCGGCCTTGGCTTCGCGGGTCTGGGCCGCTTCCTCGAGCCAACCGACGCGCGGTTCGGGAACGGAGGAGACCAGGAGGCGCGTATAGGGGTGGAAGGGCGGCGACAGGACGCGGTCGGTCGGGCCTTGTTCGGCCACCATGCCCGCATACAGAACGACGACTTCATCGGCGAAGGAGGAGACGGTCGAAAGATCGTGACTGATGAAGACGAAGGATACGCCGGTCTCGCGTTGCAGGCGGTTGAGCAGATCGATGACGTTCGCCGCGACGATAGTATCGAGGGCGGAGGTAACTTCGTCGCAAAGTACGACCTCGGGATCTGCCGCTAGCGCACGGGCGAGATTGACGCGCTGTTTCTGGCCGCCGGAGAGTTCATGCGGATACCGGTCGGCGAATTGTTGGGGCAATTCCACCAGATCGAGCAGGTAATCGACGCGCTGGCGGCGGGTCATGCCGGCGGCGGTACCGTAGAAGTCTATGGGCCGCCCTAGGATATCGCGGATGCGCTGGCGTGGGTTCAGGGCCGTATCGGCCATCTGGTAGACGAACTGAACCTTCTGAAGCTGGGATCGCGAACGGCCGGCGAGGTCGGGCGAGAGACGTTCCCCGTCGAGGTGGATCTCGCCGCCATAGGCAGGGAGCAAGCCCGCAAACACCCTTGCGAGCGTGGATTTGCCGCAACCGGATTCCCCGATGATTCCCACCGTCTTGCCACGCTCGATGGCGACATTGACGTCGCGCAGGATCGGGACAGCCGGTTTGCCGCTCGAGTCGAGTGCACCATAGCCCGCATCGATGGCGATTGCCTGAAGAGCCGGGGCATCGCGCAGGTGTTCGTCGGAGGACACTTCGCCCTGACCTGCCTCGGGCATCGGCCGGATCGCGGCCATGAGGCGCTTCGTATAGGGATGGACCGGGTTGTTGATGATCCGGTCGACCGGCCCGGACTCCTTGATCTCGCCGTTATAGAGTACGACGATGCGATCGGCGATCTGGGCGACCACGGCGAGATCGTGCGTGACGTAGATCGCCGCTGCCCCCTCTTCCTTGATGACTTGCTTGAAGGCCTTGAGGACTTCGATCTGCGTCGTCACGTCGAGGGCGGTGGTCGGCTCGTCGAGGACGAGCAACTCCGGATCGCCGCAAAGGGCCATCGCTGCCATGAGCCGCTGGAGCTGTCCGCCGGACACCTGATGGGGATATCGGTCGCCAATGGTTTCGGGGTTCGGCAATTCCAAGGCTCGATAGAGTTCGAGAGCCTTTGAGTTGGCTTCTTCCTGCGTCTTGGTGCCGTGGAGGACGGGAGCTTCCGTCACCTGCTCGTTGATCTTGATCGAGGGATTGAAGGTCGCTGCTGCAGACTGGGCGAGATAAGCGACCGAGATGCCGCGCAGGGGGCGCAACTCGTCGGTCGTCATCTTCGTGACGTCCTGCCCGAGCAGAACCGCCTCGCCGCCCGTGAAGCTGAGGCCCGGTTTGGCATAGCCGAGCGCCGAGAGCGAAATTGTCGTCTTGCCGGAGCCGGATTCGCCGATCAGGGCCACGACCTCGCCGCGCCGTACCTGGAAATCGACCCCTTTCACGATGCGGATTTCCGACCCGTCATGCTGGATGGCCCCGATCTTCAGATCGCGGGCTTCGAAGACCACATCGTCGGGATTTCGTACGTCGGTCATGCGCTACAGCCGCTTCGAGAGACGACCGCCCGCTTGCGCGGAAACGTCATCGACGACGAGGTTGATCGCGACGGTCAGGGTGGCGATGGCGAAGGCCGGAGCGAGGACGGGAATAATCGATTCTCCGTATTGCAGCGCGCCGAGGTTCTCGCGAACCATGGAACCCCAGTCGGCCTGTGGAGGCTGAACCCCGAGGCCGAGGAAGCTGAGCGACGAGATGAAGAGGATCACGTAGATCAGGCGCAGGCCGAAATCGGTAATGAGAGGCATGGCGGCATTGGGCCATATTTCTCGGGTGATGATCCACCAGCGACCCTCGCCCCGCGCCTTTGCGGCCTCGACGAAGTCCATGACCATGATTTCCTGTCCCAAGGCTCGGGCAAGGCGGAAGACGACGGTGGCGTAGATCAATCCGGCGGTGCAGATCAGCACGGGGATCGAGGAGCCGATGGCGGCGACCACGACGAGACCGAGCATGATCGTCGGCAAGCTGAGAAAGGCGTCGTTGATACGGCTCATCACCATATCGACCTTGGGACCGGAAACTGCAGCACCGATGCCGAGGATGACGCCGATCACGTAGGCGAGGACGGTGGCGGCAAACGAGATGCCGATGGTGCGACCCGCGCCATAGACGATGCGGGAGAGGATATCGCGATCCTCTACATCGGTTCCGAGCCAAGCGCCTTCACGCGGCGTCTGGAATTCGCTGTAGTCGTCGGGGAATGGCAGATCGTTCTCGCCCCATGGCGCGATCCATGAGCCGAACAGGGCGATGAGAACCCAGAAGATGACGATGATCGCGCCGATCCAGCCCGTGAGCGACAGTCGGAAACGTTCCTTCGGCGCGGAATCGGGCAACTCGTCGAAGCTGACGCCATCATCGTAGGGGGCGACGAAGTAATCCGTATCCTCGGGATCGGGTATACCGCCCAGCATGTCCGGATGGGCGCCGATGGGAGTGTCGTTCGAACTCATTTCGGATGCCTCAGACGGGGGTTGGAGGCGAAGGCGGCGATATCGGCGATGAGCATCAGGATCACGTAGGTCAGGCAGAAGATCATCCCGAGCCCCTGGATCAACACGAAGTCACGGCTCTGGACGCCCTGTACGATCAGGGTCGCAAGGCCCGGATAGGCAAAATAGACCTCGACCACGATCACCCCGGTCACGAGATAGGCAAGGTTGAGCGCGACCACGTTGACGATGGGGCCGATGGCATTCAGCAGTGCATGGCGAAAGATGATCCGGCTGCGCGGTACGCCCTTCAGGATCGCCATTTCGATATAGGGCGAGGACATGACGTTGAGCACCGCCGCCCGGCTCATGCGGATGAGCTGGGAGGCAATGACGAAACTCAGCGTCGCGATGGGCAGGGCGAAATGGGAAATCAGCTCGAAGAATCCCTTGCCCTCGGTGCTGCCGACGACGACGGCATTGCCGATGTCGAGGGCGAAGACGAAGAGGAGGACGAGCAGGGTCGCAGTGAAGAATTCGGGGGCGGCGACCAGCGAGACAGAGATGAAGGTCAACACGCGGTCATAGAGAGAACCGGGAAACATCGCGGCCATGATTCCGAGCATGAGCGAAATCGGCACGCCGATGAGAGCGGTGAGGCAGGAAACGATGACGGTATTCTTGTAGCGGTCGGCGATCAGTTGCGTGATCGGCACATCCGAAGAGAGAGAGATGCCGAGATCGCCGCGCAGGAAATTCGATAGCCACCCGAGATATTGCTGCCAATACGGCTTGTCGAGGCCCAGCTTTTCGCGAAAGGCGGCGACGTTCTCGGGAGTGGCCTGTTGACCGAGACGGATCTGCGCGGCGTCGCCGGGCAGGATCTTGGTGCCGAAGAAGATGATGATCGAGACGGCAAGGACGGTGATAAGCCCGATACCGAGGCGGCGGAGGATGAGGCCGGTCATGGGGCGAAAACTCCCATGTTTTCCGGTGCCATACCCGCGAAATCCAGTATCGATTTCACCGTGTTTCTTGCACTCGTATCGTTTTCCAGCCCCACGGTGCAAACCCGTGGAACCATGGAGTCCCGCTTTCGCGGGAAGGGCAATGCTCTCGTATGAGCGCCACGTGTTACTACCCCCGGACACGAGGTCCGGGGGCGGTCATTTGCTGAACGCACGATCAGGCGTCATCGCGCCAGAGGGTGACAGGGGCTTCCGCGCCACCGAAGTTATTGAGCGGCACTTCCGTACGGCCCTTCACATGCGAGGCGGCGGCATCGACGTAGTTGCGGTGCACCGGGATCGCCTGACCATTTTCCTCGTGGATCATAGTCTGGAGATCGCAATACTTCTGCTTGCGCTTGTCGGCATCGGTTTCACCGCGCACGTCGATGAGAAGCTGATTGAACTTGTCGTTGTTCCAGCGCGTCTCGTTCCAGTCTGCATCGCCCTTGAACGCCAGCGTCATCATGATGTTGGCGGTCGGGCGCATGTTCCATGCTGCGACGCAGATCGGGTCTTTCAGCCACACGGCACCCCAATAGCCATCGGTCGTGACTTTCTTGACGTCGAAGTTCGCACCGATCTTCTTGCCTTCGCGTTGCATGAAGAGGCACTGCTCGACGGCACCGGGGGCGACTTCGGCAGCCGTGACCGGAATGGATGTGGAGCCAAGGCCCGATTTCTCCCAGTGGTACTTGGCCTTCTCGGGATCCAGCTCGCGCTGCGGGATATCCGGGCAATGGTCGAAATAAGCCGCGTTGATCGGCTGATCGTTGCCAAGCGTACCCTGACCCTTCAGAACGCCCTTCAGGAGACGCTGGCGGTCCTGAAGATACTGCATCGCCTTCCACATGTGCCGATTGGACGATTCCTTCATGTCGAGGCGTGGCGTGATGTTGACATAGGCACCGGCCTTCAGAGACCAGATATCCATCCCTTCCGTACCCTCGACCTGAGAGATCGCCTTTGGCGGCAGGTTGACCATCGCATCGACGTCACCGGCGAGGAAGGCATTGAGGCGGGCGGTGGAATCGCCGATGCCGTAATGCTCCAGCTCGTCGAGATAGCCGCCTTCTCCCCAGTAGTTCTCGAAACGCTCACCGATGGCGCGCACGCCCGGCTTGAATTCCTTGACCTTGTAAGGGCCGGTCCCGACGGCGGTCGCGAAGTCTTCCGTACCGTCCTGAAGGATCTTGAAGTGGAAGGTGCCCAACGCGATGGGCAGGTCTGCGTTCGGCGAATTGAGGACGGCCTTGACCTCGTAGTCGTTCACCTTCTCCCACTTGTCCACCATCGACACGAGGGAAGATGCCTTGGAAATGGAATCCTTGCCCATGTGACGGTTCATCGTGAAGATCACGTCATCGGCGGTCAGGGTCTTGCCGTCGTGGAATTCGACGCCCTTGCGGATCTTGAAGGTCCATTCGGTCGCGTCGGCATTCGAGGTGATGTCCTCGGCCAGTTCCGGCTCGTAACCGAGTTCCGGCGTCAGGCGCGTCAGCGAGCCATAGAACATGCGGCCCCGGAAGTAGTCGGCGGCGGAAGTATAGAGTGCCGGATCGAGCGTGTCGTTCGGACCATGCTGGTCGGCGGCCATGATGAGCCTGCCACCGCGCTTGGGCGTATGGGCGGCGGCATGGGCCATACCATCGAAGAGCGATCCGGAAGCATAGGTGGTTGCCCCGGCAGCCATCAGCCAGGTCATCACGTCACGGCGGGATGCACCGCGCTTCATCATTTCGGTCAGATGATTGTTCTCGTGGTAGCCGAGCGTGGTCAGGCGGGGGTCGTTATTCTTGAAGTCGGACATTTCATCTCCCGGATGTTTAGGTGGCACGGTAAGGTGCCGCCCGTCGTCATTGTTGATGTCGAGCTTGTCGTCGCTCCTGCCGGTCAGTCTTGACCATGGACAAGGGGAGCGCAACCGGGCAACGGTTGCTTTTTTCGTTCATACCGCATGTATCTCGCTGTGCTAATTCGGGATCGAGCGCAAGACGATGCTTGAAAGCCGCTCTCTTCCGTGACTGATGTACGGATGGATACATTTTCCGCGAGTAGAGCATATGGCCCATTCTCCCATAACCGAACGCCAGATCGAATGCTTTCAGCGAGACGGTGCCCTGCTGATTCGAGGGCTTTTCAGCGATTTTGTCGAGACGATTCGGTGCGGAATAGAGCGCAACATGGCAGAGCCGGGCGAATATGCCGCCGAAAACCTGCATGAGGGTGAGGCCGGACGGTTCTTCGACGACTACTGCAACTGGCGGCGTATTCCCGAATTCGTGGAGGTCATAGAGCACTCACCTGCTGCAGACGTCGCAGCGACCCTGATGCGGTCCCGCCGGGTACAGATGTTCCACGATCATGTATTGGTAAAGGAGCCGGGGACATCCAAGCCGACGCCCTGGCATCAGGATGCGCCGTATTATTTCGTCGAAGGACGGCAGACGGTCTCGTTCTGGGCACCCGTCGATCCGGTGACGGATGCCTCCCTGCGCTGCGTGGCGGGATCGCATCGATGGGAGAAGCCGGTGCTGCCGACGAAATGGCTCTCCGAAGAGAACTTCTATCCCGACGAGACGCTGTATCGCTCCGTTCCCGATCCGGATGCCGAAGGCATGGACGTCCTCGAATGGCCGATGGAGCCGGGGGATGCCGTGGCGTTCAGCTTCGATACGCTGCATGGAGCGCGGGGGAACGAGAGCGCCACGCGGCGCCGGGCGTTCTCGTTGCGTCTGGTCGGAGACGATGCGCGCTATGTTGATCGTCCCGGCCCGACATCCCCCCCCTTTCCGGGGCACGGGATGCAGGCGGGCGACCGGCTGCGGGAAGATTGGTTCCCGGTGCTCGTGGGATGACTTAGCCCTTCGGATCGAGGAAAAATCTCACGAAGGCTTCGGAGGCATTGGGCTTGCGAGGAGCGGTGAAGGTGCCTGCACGGTCGCCGCCGGACCATGCATGACCCAGACCGGCAACCTCCCAATGCTCGGCGACCGTTCTGCCATCGGGCATGACGAGGCGCAGGCGGGTGAGGCCTTTCTCGGTAGGCGGCTCGCGGCGAAGGGCGGCTTCGGGAAACGCTATCGTCATGGCCTCGAACAGACGGACGCCATTGGCGGGAACGACGGTCTTGTCGCGCGCGCCATGGACGATGATGCTCCGTGCCGTGGAGTCAGGGGTGAGGGCGCTTGCTGAACCACCGCCTTTCATCGCAGCGAAAGCAGACCCGACATCCTTTGCCGATCCGGCAGGAAGGCCAGAGTGCACACCTATGGCACTGAAGACTTCAGGGTAGATCGAGCCGAGAATAGCCGCCATGGCACCTCCGGCGGAAAGGCCGGCGGCGAAAGTCCTGTCGACTGGGACATCGTGCGTTCTGGCAACCTCCGTGACGAGACCGGCCAGAATAGCAGGCTCACCTGTATCCCGGCGCTGGTGGGTCGGCTCGAACCAGTTCCAGCAATTGTTGGCGTTATGCGTCGCAGTCTGAGCGGGATAGGCGACGGCCAGCCCTTCGCGCGCCGCGATGGCGTTCATGCCGGTTCCCATCGCGAAATCGTCGGGATTCTGCGTACATCCATGAAGCATGAGGACAAGACCACGCAGACCATCAGGAGCCTGCGGTGGCAGGAACAGACGATAATCGCGGGCACCGGCTGCGCATCGGTATGTCTGGGACAGCATCGGCAGGATTTCCGATGCGGATGCAGCATCCGAGCCCGTATCGACCGGTCCTCCGGTCGTGCCATCGATGGTGACGCCATCGAAGTCATCGGTGAAGGTATCGCGCGAAGCAGTACCGGACAGAGCGTCCTGAATAGCTCTGGTAGCTTCGGCGAGATCGCCTCCGCGCGTGGAATCGGTCGCGCGCCGCATGGCGTCGAGGAAAGGAGATTTCATGGAACGTTGCTTTCTTATTGCGGCAGAATGTCAGGAAATGCGATCCGCGAGGGCCTGTTTGACCTCGCGGCTGGCCTGAACTGTGCCGAGGATAGTGAGGGATTCGATAGTGTCGCGGGCAAGATCGGCTGAAACATCCTTTGCGATACGGACGAGGCCAACGACCTTTATGACAAGGCGTTCATTCGCTTCGCGAGCGCGTTCGAGGGTGGGAACGTCGAGGTCCAGAAGACCGAGTTCATAGGTTTGGCGCGCGATGGATTTAGCCATTTCGTCCGCATGGACTGCAAGCTGATTGCGGATGGCAGTTCGGATCATATCGGTGCGATTGGCGTAGAATCCATCCTGCACCAGCAGATCGACACGGCCAAGATCGACCGGACCGAGATTGATGGTGATCTTCTCGCTCTCGCAACGTTTATCGGGCATCGGCACGATATTTGGCATTGATACGCTCCTGACGCCATCCACTTGGATGTTATATTGCACCGCAGCATATGATTGTAAAGGGAATAGATCGCATTCGTTTTCGCTCATTCGTACAAGCAGATACGACACCATGGAACAGACGTGCGGGCGAACGCCGCCGTAGGTGTCTCCAACGTCAGTGAGAGGGAAGCCGACCGAGGTTTAAGGATTGGCAAGACCGAACAAAAATTGATACACCGAGTTTCAATAATCAGAAGCCAGTCTTGCGGCATCGTGGGTCCAGTCCTTGACGGACGTTAACGCCTGCCCCAAAGCTGACACGACCCGTCGATCCAGACGCCCCTGCCCGAGGACTGCCCATGCCCCCTCTCGACGAGCCCCATGTCGAACGCTCTCCCAAGGTCTCGGACGAGGTCAAATGCACGACCTGTTACATGTGCGCCTGCCGTTGCGGGATCAACGTACATATTCGCGACGGGCTGGTCCGGTACATCGAGGGCAACAAGAACCATCCGGTGAACAAGGGTGTCCTCTGTGCCAAAGGCAGCGCGGGAATCATGCAGCATTACTCGCCTGCGCGGTTGATGACGCCGCTCAAGCGGGTCGGGCCGCGTGGTTCGGGAGAGTTCGAGCCGATCTCGTGGGAAGAGGCACTCGATACCGCCGTCTCGTGGTTGAAGCCGCTCCGCGAGACGGACCCGTCGAAGCTGGCTTTCTTCACGGGCCGGGACCAGTCGCAAAGCTTTACGGGACTCTGGGCGCAGAATTACGGAACGCCGAACTATGCCGCGCATGGTGGCTTCTGTTCCGTCAACATGGCGGCGGCGGGCATCTACACCATGGGCGGGGCGTTCTGGGAGTTCGGCTCGCCGGACTGGGAACGCACGAAGATGTTCATGATCTTCGGCGTTGCCGAAGACCATGACTCCAACCCGATCAAGATGGGGCTGGGTCGTCTGAAAGAACGCGGCGCGAAGGTCGTGGCGGTCAATCCAGTCCGTACCGGCTACAACGCCATCGCCGATGAATGGGTTGGTGTGACACCGGGAACGGACGGATTGTTCATCCTCTCCCTCGTGCATGAGCTGATCCGCACGGGCCACGTCGATCTCGACTATCTGCTGCGCTACACCAACGCACCGTGGCTGGTGATCCGCGATCCGGGTGCTGCCGATGACGGCATGTTCGCGCGCGATGGGGACGGCAATCCGCTGGTCCTGAATCGCCATGCCAATGCGGCGCAGAATGCCAAGACGGCACGCAAGAATGCGGCGCTGAAGGGCGAAGTTCGCCTCGAAGACGGCCGCAGCGCCGTTCCGGTCTTTCAGATCATGGCCGAGAAGTATCTCGACGACAGCTATTCGCCCGATGCCGTGGCCGAGAAGACAGGCATCACGGCGGCGACCATCCGGCGATTGGCGGCGGAACTGGCCTATACGGCCTTCGAGGAAGCCATCGAAATCGATCAGCCCTGGACCGATGTGTATGGCGAGCGCCATGAGAAGATGACGGGTCGCCCGGTCAGCTTCCATGCCATGCGCGGTATCAGCGCCCATTCCAATGGCTTCCAGACCTGCCGTGCGATCCATGTTCTGCAACTGCTGCTCGGCTCGGTCGAGTGCCCCGGCGGGTTCCGGTTCAAACCGCCCTACCCCAAACCCATGGAGGCGCATCCGAAGCCCCATAGCGGGCATAAGATGAACACGCCGTTGGACGGGCCTCACCTGGGTTATCCGCGCGGTCCCGAAGACCTGATGATCAACGATGACGGGTCGCCGCGCCGCATCGACAAGGCGTTCTCGTGGGACGCGCCGATGTCCGCCCATGGCATGATGCATATGGTCATCTCGAATGCGGTAGCGGGCGATCCGTACAAGATCGACACATTGTTCCTCTACATGGCGAACATGTCGTGGAACTCGTCGATGAACACGCGCGGCGTGATGGATATGCTGGAGCAGCGCGACGAGAACGGCGAGTATACGATCCCGCATATCATCTATTCGGATGCCTATTCGTCGGAGATGGTCGCCTATGCCGACCTCGTCTTCCCGGACACGACCTATCTGGAGCGGCACGATTGCATCTCGCTGCTCGACCGTCCGATCTGCGAGGCCGATGCCGCCGCCGATGCAATCCGCTGGCCGGTGGTGGACCCGAAGACGCAAGGTGTCGGACGCGATGTTCAGGGATTTCAATCGACGCTCTGCGAGCTGGGCGCGCGGCTCGGGCTGCCTGCTT
>ENA-ORXU01001577-ORXU01001577.1-marine-metagenome-genome-assembly--contig:-NODE-1577-length-18037-cov-5.361637_pt1 | contig 18037 bp, 22 predicted proteins | sample MGYA00237869_ERZ511484 | MGnify/ENA metagenome assembly ERZ511484
CGCACCCCCTGAGCCGCACCCCCTGTGCCGCACCCCCGCCTTGCCCTGACGCTCACCACCGCCTACCCACAATCCATGCGCACACTTCTCAAGACGACCCTTCTAGCACCCACACTTCTGCTGGCCTCCTGCGCCAGCACGGCGCCCGCCGATATCTGTTCGGCGGCCTGGATCACACCCCGTATCGACCGCGCCGTCAGTGCCGTGGAGTCCGACACTTCCCGCCTGATGCGCAGCGTCCGCAAAGTCGGCGAGACCTATGCGCGCGGCAAGACACCCGGCCCGCTCAGCCTGCTCTCGCTGTCGCGCGCGGTCGATGGCCTCAAGCGCGAGCTGACAGATGGGCGCGGCGTCCGGGATCTGCGCACGCTGTCGCAAACCTGCAACGACCCGGCCCTCATCCGCGACGGTCTGACCACATGGCTTGATCGGCAGGCTCTGCCGTCAGAGATCCGCTCGCTTATCGACAATGTCGATCTGATCGACACCGTCATCCGTGCCGGGGCCGCCGACAGCGATGCCTGACAGAAATGCCTGACAGGGAAGGCTGACAGGGATGGCTGACAGCTACACGGTCGCGGCGCTTTATAAATTTGCCGCCTTGCCCGATTACCGCGACTTGCGCGCGCCCTTGCTGGGTATGTGCGAGACGCTGGATGTCTGCGGCACGCTCCTGCTCGCGCGCGAGGGGATCAATGGCACGGTCGCGGGCGCACCCGACGCCATTGCGCGCCTCATGGACTATCTTCGCGCCGACCCGCGCCTCACGGACCTCGACATTAAGTACAGCCACGCGGCGGAACGCCCCTTTCACCGACTTAAAGTGCGCCTGAAAAAAGAGATCGTCACCATGGGCGTGGACGGCATCGATCCCACGACCCGCGTCGGCACCTATGTGGAGCCCGCCGATTGGAACGCGCTCATCAGCGATCCCACTGTCACCGTCATCGATACCCGCAACGACTACGAAGTCGGACTCGGCACATTTCGCGGCGCGCGCGACCCCAAGACCGACTCCTTTCGTGACTTCCCCGACTGGGTCGAGGCCAATCGCGACGACATCACGCCGCGCGTCGCCATGTTCTGCACGGGCGGTATTCGCTGCGAGAAGGCGTCGGCCTATATGCTGGAGGCGGGCTTTGACGAAGTCTTCCACCTCAAGGGCGGAATTCTCCGCTATCTGGAAACGCAACGCCCCGAAGACAGCCTCTGGGAGGGCGAATGCTTCGTCTTCGACAACCGCGTCGCCGTCGGCCACGGGTTGGCGGAATCGGACGCCAAGCTCTGCCATAGCTGCCGCCTGCCGCTGACGCCCGACCTGCTGGAGCACCCCGCCTATGAGCGCGGCGTGTCCTGCCCGTTCTGTGCCGACAGCCTGACAGAGGCCCGCCGTGCCTCCCTGCGGGAGCGTCAGACACAGGTCGATCTCGCCTCACAAAGAGGTGAGCGTCACATCGGACGTAAATCCTAACATTTTCAGCCTGTTAGCACTGCATCACACTGGCGTGATAGACTGGCATCCCGCGCCCCGCACCCCATATCGGAGTCATGGCGTTGTCGGCCCTCGCCCCCTTCCCCCATCGGGGCTTGAGAGCCGCACGCACAGGACGGGCCGCGCCGTTCGGGGAAGGTGTCTCTCTTCCAGCCCCGGACATAACGCGGCCCGCCCTAACTTTTCAGATCAGCTTATACCGACGCCGAGCGTTTGTCGTCGGCGGGGATGCGCAGCACCTGACCGGGATAGATCTTGTCCGGGTCACTCAGCATGGGCTTGTTGGCCTCGAAGATTTCCGGATAACGCATGGCATTGCCATACATGGCCTTGGCGATCTTCGACAGCGAGTCGCCGCTCTTAACCGTGTAGAAGCGCGAGGCGGGCATATCGTCATCTGTCTCGATGCCGTCTTCGACCTGGCCAACACCGTCGACATTTCCGACGGCGAGGATCAGTTTTTCCTTCTGCTCCTGTGTCAGGCCGCGACCTCGGACCAGCACCTTGCCGTCATCATCGACATGGATGTCCACGCCATCATGTCTGAGGCCCAGATCGTCCACCTCTTTCTTGAGTTTGTCCTCGGCCTCGCGGCCCTTGAAAATTTTGCCGAGACCGCGTCCGGCGGCTTTGACGAAGGGGATCATTCCGAACATGGGAAACTCCTGGGGTGTGTGTGATAGGCGTCCGGTCACAAGCTCCCCATGATTAGGCGCCCCGTCAACCCAAAAGCTCCCGAAATCGAGCCGGCACACTCACGGAGCCTTTCCGCCAAAACCCTTTTCCATTGCCTGCGCATTGGGCTAAGGGCCGCGCAACAGTTTGCGAGTCCCCTTATGAGCCTTTCCCTAATCGCGGCCGCCGTTTTCGGTGCCGGTATCAAAGTCTTCGGGATCAATGTCGATCCGGCCCTGTTTTCCTTCCTTTTGGTCGGCGGCATCTGGGGTCTCTTGAACTTCCTTGAATATAAGCGTTTCGACTAGGGCCTCTGGCCTTCGCTGACATGAGCGCTTGCTGAAATGGCTGTCGGTCTCGACTTCCTCCTGCTGATCCTCGGCATCGTCATCCTTATCTGGATGGGCGATCTGATGGTGCGCGGTGCAGCGGCACTCGCCCGCCATTGGGGTGTGCCCGCGCTGATCGTCGGCTTGACGATCGTCGCCTTTGGGACATCCGCGCCGGAAATGGTCGTCTCCATCCAGGCCGTCCTCAAGGGCGCGTCGGAGCTCGCCTCGTCAAACGTCATCGGCTCCAACATCGCCAATATCCTGCTGGCCATTGGCCTGCCCGCCATCATCATCGCCATCCCGACCAATATCACGGGCGTGGGCCGAAACTCCATAATCAGTCTCGTCGCCGTAGGCCTGGTCACCGCAATGATCGTCATCAACGTGCCGCTACAGATCTGGCAGGGCGCGGTCCTGTTTGCGGGTATCATCATCTATCTGATTTACATGTTCAGCCTGGCGCGCCGCGGCGTGAACGATCCTGTGCTGGAGGATATGGCGGACCTCGATGAGGGCGAAGGCGGCATGCCTGCCAATACGCTCGTCTCGCTGGTCTATGTCGTGGTCGGGATTGCGGGACTCGTCATCGGCGGCAACATGATCGTCACCAATGCCAGCGACATCGCGCTTGCCATCGGCCTGTCGGAAACCATTATCGGCCTGACCATCGTCGCTCTCGGTACCTCCTTGCCGGAAATTGCGACCGTTCTGGTCGCCGCTTACCGGGGCCAGTCCGATGTGGCGCTCGGCAATGTGCTCGGCTCCAACATCTTCAACAGCTTTGCCGTGCTCGGCTCCGCCGCGCTGGTCGGTGACGTCGCTGTCGATGCGTCCGTGGCCGGCATCGATATCTGGATCATGCTCGGCGCGACCATCTTCCTTGTCGGCTACGTCTTCACCCGCAACCCGATCGGCCGCAAGACGGGCATCGGCCTCGTCCTTGCCTATGTCGCCTATATGGCCCTCATCGCCACGCGAATGATGTAATGCTTTTCGAGATCGAAAAGGATTTCAACTTCGAGGCGGCGCACCACTTTCCCACGGGTGAAGAAGACGAGCACCGCACGATCCACGGCCACAGCTTTGCGGGAACTGTTCGCCTTATCGGCGATCCCAAGGATGAAACGGGCTGGATCCGCGACCTCTGGAAGATCGACCGCATCCTGCAGGATCATGTTGTCTCCACGCTCGATCATTCCATGCTCAACGATATTCCAGGGCTTGAGCTCCCCGCCATGGAGCAGATCGCACGCTGGACATTCGACCGGTTGGAGCCGCACCTGCCGGGCCTCGATATGGTCGAGATCCGCCGCCCGACATTAGGTGAGCGCGCCCGCGTAAGACGGATATGAGGGCTCTCGTCACCGGGGCCGGCAAGCGCATCGGTCGCCACCTCGCCCTCGCCCTGGCGGATGACGGCCACGCGGTCGCCATCCACTATAATCGCAGCTCCACGGCTGCCGAAGAGGTCGCCGAGCTGATCCGCAGGGCAGGCGGTACGGCCAGCCCTGTACAAGCCGACCTTCGTGACGCGGACGCCTGCACGGCGCTTGTCACCGAGTCTGCCAAAGCCCTCGGCGGCCCGCTTGACTGTCTGGTCAACAACGCGTCCACCTTTGTCACCGACAGCGCCGACGACCTCTCGGCTTATGCGCTTAATATGGACGTCAATCTCCGCGCGCCGCTCTTGCTGTCGGAAGCGTTTGTCAGGCAGGCCACATCCGGCGTCATCCTCCACCTCATCGACCAGCGCGTCACCAAGCCCAACCCGCTTTACTTCTCCTACACGCTTTCCAAGGCCGCGCTCCACTGGGCGGTCAAAACGCAGGCCCAGGCCTTTGCTCCGCATATCCGCGTCGTCGGCATCGGCCCCGGCCCGACGCTTCGCAATACGGATCAGGGCGACGGCGAGTTCGAGGCCGAAGCCGCCGCGACCCTTCTGGGCCACGGCTCACCGCCCGATCAGATCGTCGCCGCCATGCGCTACCTCTTGAGTGCCACCTCCGTCACCGGACAGATGCTTAACGTCGATGGCGGCCAGCACCTGGTCTGGCAGACCCCTGACCTCCTATTTACCCCGGACGAGACCTGACCATGCAGACCACGATTTTTGTCGAGGGCCTCCTGCTCGACGCCTCCATCGGCGTGCACCCGCATGAGCATGAAACCCGCCAGCCCGTCATTATCGACATCCATGTCGGCCTGTCCGGTATTGACCCCGAAGATGATCGGCTGGGCGAGACCTTCGACTATGCCCGCGTGGCCGACGCCGCCGAGCGTCTCGCCCTCGAAGCCCATGTGCAGCTGGTCGAAACCCTCGCCGCCCGCGTCATCGACTGGGCGCTCGCCGAAGACCCGCGCGTCAGCGACGTCACCGTCACCATTCGCAAACCCCAGGCCCTCCTCAAAGCCGAAGCCGCCGGCGTGACCATGCGGCAAGTCAGGGACTAATCCGCCCCACGCGGGTCATACCGGATCGGAACGCCCCTCCGTCCCACCCATTCATCAATTATGCCCACCTCGCGCAGCACTCTGAACGTCCTCGGCTCTCCGCTCCAGACCTGCTCTCTCGCGCCCAAAACGGGGTGGTTCCGGGACGGCTGTTGCGAGACCGGGGCGCAGGACCGTGGGCGTCACATCGTCTGCGCCGTGATGACGGCGGACTTCCTCGCCTTCTCCAAGTCACGCGGCAACGACCTCTCCACCCCGCGCCCGGAATTCGACTTCCCCGGTCTGAAACCCGGTGACCGCTGGTGCCTCTGCCTCGAGCGCTGGCGCGAAGCCCATGCCGCCGGATGCGCTCCCGATGTCGTCCTCGACGCCACCCACCAGATCGCCACCGAGCGCGTGCCCCTGCAAGTGCTGGAAGGCTATGCGGTGGCGGACTGATCCACAGCCCATTTAGGAACCGAGCGAGGAACCGCCGCGCAGCTGCCGGATTCCTTAACCTATGACTCAAACACAGCTCTCTCGTGACGCGAACTGCACGTGGGGGATTCCCACCGGACTCCGCCCGTGCCTACAGGATCGCCCATGGGCGGATGGCATCCACAATTGCACGGCTACAAGACCCGCGCCTATTCCGGCGGGGGCAAGCGCAGGCGTTCCCGCCATCCGCGCCATGTGCCTGATCCCTCACGCTGCATCCGCTACGTCACGGTTGACGAGTTGGTCGCGCCAGAGGACATTCCGGACTTGAGCCCCCTGTCCGACATCGACGAATCCAACAAAAATCCGGATGCTCCTGACAACGGTGCCGGGCTAATCAAGGATTTCGTCTCCCGCCTGCCCAATAAGCCGGGCGTGTACCGCATGCTCGATGCGGCTGGCGCGGTGCTTTATGTCGGCAAGGCCAAAGACCTGAAGAAACGCGTGTCGAGCTATACCCGCTATGAGCGACAGCCCACGCGCCTCAAGCGGATGATCCGCGCGACATCGGACATGGAGTTCGTGGTTACGGAAACGGAGACCGAAGCCTTGTTGCTCGAGGCCACGCTGATCAAGCGCCTCAAGCCGCGCTACAACATCCTGTTGCGCGATGACAAAAGCTTTCCCTACATCCTGATCCGCCACAATCATGACGCCCCGCAACTGGTCAAGCACCGCGGCGCGCGCAACATCAAGGGCGACTATTACGGCCCGTTCGCCAGTGCCAATGCCGTCAACCGCACGGTCGATACGCTGCAGCGCGCTTTTGGCCTGCGGACGTGTTCAGATTCTGTCTATGACGCGCGCAAACGGCCCTGCATGCTTTACCAGATCAAGCGCTGCTCGGCCCCCTGCACGGGCGAGATCAGCCTGGAGGACTACCGTGCGGACATGCGCGACGCCGACGATTTCCTGAACGGCAAGTCGGAGGCCCTGCGCGGGCGGATGCAGCTCGCCATGCAGGAGGCGAGCAAGGCCATGAAGTTCGAGCGCGCCGCCGCCATCCGCGACCGTCTGCGCGCGCTGGCCCATGTCACGACGGCCAATTCCGGCATCAATCCGCAGACGTTCGCCAATGGCGATGTCATCGGGTTGCACGCGGCGGGCGGGCAGACCTGCGTGCAGGTGTTCTTCTTCCGCGCCGGGCAGAATTGGGGCAATAGCTCGCACTTCCCGCGCCACCAGAAAGACCAGACGGACGGCGAGGTGATGGAGGCGTTCATCGCGCAGTTCTACGCCAACAAGCCGATCCCCAAGGACATCTTCGTGTCCCACGACATCCCGGAAAAGGCGCTGGTCGAGGAGGCCTTGAGTGAGCGCGCGGGCCGCAACATCTCCATCACCCGACCCCAACGCGGCGAAAAGCGCAAGATCGTTACCCGCGCCGTCAAGAACGCCGAGGAAGCGCTGTCCCGCAAGATGGCCGAGAGCGCCAGCCAGACCCGCCTGCTGGAGGCCGTGCGCGAACGCTTCGCCATGGAAGCGAGCCCTGAGCGCATTGAGGTCTATGATAACAGCCACATCCAGGGCACGAACGCCATCGGTGCCTTCATCGTCGCCACGCCCGACGGTTTCGACCGCCGCAGCTATCGCACCTTCAACATCAAGGGCGACGCGCGCGACACGGGCGATGATTACGAGATGATGCGCGAAGTTCTGCGCCGCAGGTTCGAGCGACTGTCCAAAGATAAAGATACCGACAAGCCCCAGACCTGGCCCGACCTTGTCCTGATCGATGGCGGCAAGGGACAGCTCTCGGCGGTGACGGGCGTATTGCGAGAACTCGACGTGCTCGACCGCATCACCTTGGTCGGAATCGCCAAGGGTGTTGACCGCGATGCCGGACGGGAAACTTTCGTGATGAACGGGCGCGAGCCCTTCATGCTGCCCCCGCGCGCGCCCGAGCTTTATTACCTGCAACGCCTTCGCGACGAGGCCCACCGTTTCGCGATCGGTACGCACCGGGCGCGGCGCAAGAAGCAGATGACGACCAGCCCGCTCGACGCCATTCCCGGGGTTGGCCCCGGTCGCAAGAAAGCCCTGCTCGCCCATTTCGGCAGCGCCAAGGGCGTGAAGGGCGCCAGCGTACAGGATCTCGCCGCCATTGACGGCGTCAGCGAAAAGATGGCCAACACGATCTACGATTACTTCCGCGGCTGACGAACTCCTTTTCTCGCTCCTCCGCCTCAAGGGAGGAAGAACACCTTACCTCAGAAATCCCCCATTGCCCCGTCATCGGGCCTTCACCTCACCATCAAGCCTGCTAGACACCGCCCATGCGGTTTGCGCTCATCCTTTCCATAATGCTTGGCGTGTACTGGCTCAGCCTGTCGGGTTACTTCACGCCCTTGCTGCTCAGCTTTGGCGTGATCTCGGTCGCAGCGACCCTGTTTCTGGTGCACCGGATGAAAATCATGGACGGCGAGACCGCGCCCTATTTCTCCATTCTGCAAACGCTGTCCTATTTCGGCTGGCTGTTCAAGGAGATCGGCAAGGCCAACCTGCAGGTCGTCAGCGCGGTGATGAAGCCCGACCTCGAAATCTCGCCGACCCTGGTTAAGATACCTTCGGACCGGACGACCGATATCGGCAGGGTGATGTTTGCCAATTCCATCACGCTCACCCCCGGCACGGTCAGCGTGGCGATGGAGGAAGACCACATCCTGGTGCACGCGCTGCTGTCGGATATGGCCGATCCCGCCGACTTCCTGGAAATGCAGAGTCGTGCCGGCGCGAGTGTGGGAGAGCCCATCACCCCGTCCGAAGACGCCTTCATCCGCGCAACCTATGAGGGAGCGCCCAAATGATCGGCGCAAGCCTGATCGCCGCGACGACTGCGCCAAACCCCCTCGGCATAAGCTGGGACGCGGTCGGTGATTATTTCATGCTGGGCACGACGCTGTTCCTGCTGGTCGCCATGGCACTGATCCTGGGGCGTTTGATTGCCGGGCCGACCCTTTATGACCGCTTATTGGCGGTCAACAGTTTTGGCACCAAGACGGTGCTGTTTCTGTGCGTGTTCTGTTTCATCATCGACCGGCCGGACGGTATCGATATCGCCATTCTCTATTCGCTGATGAACTTCATCGCGACCATCGCCGTGCTGAAATTCTTCCGCTACCGCGCGCTCGATGTCGGGCTGCACAGCGCCCACGTCACGGTCGAGGAGACCGCGCCGTGACGGTCGAGATGATCCTTGCCGGAGACGTCTATGAGGTCGTCCGCGATCCCATTGTCATCGACTGGCTGAACATCTGGGCGATCGTGCGCGCCGTCCTGTCATCGGCCTTCATCATTGGCGGACTCGTCTTCGTGCTTGCAGGCGCGCTCGGCGTGTTGCGCCTGCCGGATTTCTACACACGCCTCCATGCGGCAGGCATGACGGATACGCTCGGCGCGGAGTTCATCCTGCTCGGCCTATGTATTCAATCCGGCTTCAGTCAGGTCACGCTCAAGCTCGCTCTCGTCGGCTTCCTCCTCTTGATTACTTCCCCCACCGCGACCCATGCCATTGCCAGCGCGGCGTGGTCGGCCAATCTCGACCCACTGCTCGGCAAGTGGCGCGCACCGACCCTCGATGAGCTGGAAGACAAGACGTGACCTTTATCCTCGACGTCATATTTCTCGCCATGCTGGTCGTGGTCGCGATCTCCATCGTGCGCCTGCGCTCGCTCTTTGCCATCGTCATGTTGCAGGGGGTCTATTCGCTGATCTCGGCGGCGTGGTTTGTCAGTCTGGACGCGGTCGATGTCGCCTTTACCGAGGCCGCGGTGGGCGCGGGTGTGTCCACCGTCCTGATGCTGTCGGCCATGTTGCTCGCGGATCGGCGGTCTGCGCCCGTACCCGCCTCGCGCCAGCTCGCGCCGCTTTTCGTGGTGGTCATCGTCGGCATCGTCATGCTCTGGGCCGTGCCGGACCTGCCCGCCTATGCCAGCCCCGACAGCCCCGTGAACACGGGCGTAGGCGCGGATTATATCGACACGACCTGGAAGGACGCCAAAATCCCAAATATCGTCACCGTCGTGCTGGCAAGCTATCGGGGCTATGATACATTCGGCGAAGTCGTGGTGGTGTTTTCCGCAGGTCTCGGCGTGCTGCTCCTGCTCGGACTGAACGGCAATGCCGGGCGCTGGCGCGCGACGCCGACGGGCCGTCAGCTTTACCCCAAAGCCGCGCCGAGCGCCCGCGTTTCCGCGCGGACACAGCCGGAGACCGGCAGTGGTCGCACCAAGGCGACCGCGCTTGAGACACGGCGAACGCGCGTGATCGGGGGCGGCTCATGAATCCGCACATCATCCTGCGCGTGGTCGGCAAGTTCCTGATCCCGTTGATCGCGACCTTTGCGCTCTATGTGCAGTTTCACGGCGAAGTCGGCGCGGGCGGCGGCTTCCAGGCGGGCGTGATTTTCGCAAGTGCGGTCATCCTCTATGCGCTGCTCTTCGGCCTCGATGCCGCCAAGCGCGCCGTGCCGCCAAGTTGGGTGCGCATCGGCATGACGCTCGGCGTGCTGTTTTATGGCGGCACGGGCGTGGTGACCTGGCTGCTCGGTGAGAATTATCTCTCCTACGACATCCTCGGCCCGGTCGCCTATAAGGGCCAGCATTACGGCATCATCGCGGTGGAGCTCGGCGTGCTGTTTGCCGTCGCCTCCGTCATGATCGGCATCTATTACGCCTTCGGATCCCGCCAACCCGACCTCGACGACGAGGACTGGTAGGATGCGGATCGACTGGAAATATGTGTGTGTGGCGGTCGGGTCAGCCCTGATCTTATATGGCCTTTTTGTTGTTGCGTTTGAGCGCGAATCAGACTTCAGCGGATGGGCATTTTTAATATTATTCCTTGGGGGTGGCGCACTCTTTTCGAGTGGGGTTCTCGGCTCCCTTTTCCACGCGTTTACGTACAAGAATATCTTGCAGCCCGGTGAGGATTACACCGATTCCGAAAAATCGCTCAAAGCCATCAATGCCGCGCGCCGCGCCCGCGTCAAGGCCGCTCGCCGGGAGGGCAAGATCTGATGATCAGTTTCCTCACCGATTATTTCAACTACGCCGTCGTCGTCATCCTGATGATGACCGGGCTCTATACAATTTTCGCTTCGCGCAACAAGATCAAGCAGCTTGTGGGGCTGTCGGTCTTTCAGACCTCGGTCTTCCTCTTCTACATCACGCTGGCCAAGGTGGAAGGCGGGCAGCCGCCCATCCTGGTGCCCGATCCGGGCGCGGATGCCGATAAAGGCTATGCCGCACTGGAGGCTGCGAAAGTCGCCGCCGTGGATTTCATCCCCGCAGGTCGCGACATCGTCGATTATTCCAATCCCCTGCCCCATGTCCTGATCCTGACGGCCATTGTGGTCGGCGTGGCCACGCTCGCCATCGGGCTGGCGCTCGTCGTGCGCATCCGCGAAGTTTACGGCACGGTGGAGGACGACGACATCGACCGCATCGATTACGTCTTCAACCTCGAAGGCACGGATGAGCCGGACACAGTGCCGGAGAGCAACCCGACGTGACCGACCTCTTGGCTTATTACCCACCCTGGTTCCTCGAACAGGGCGCAGCACTCCTGCCGATCCTCCCACTACTGGTGGGCGCGATCCTTGCTATATTGCCGACCAATGCTGCGGGGCGCAGCCTCTCATGGTGGGGCGCGCTCGCCGTTGCGGTCGTGCTGATCTATACGAGTTTGGGGCAGATGCTGCTGGTCTATACGGAAGGCCCGTATCAGTATTTCATGGGTGACTGGGAGCCGCCGCGCGGCATCTCGCTCGACGTCGATGCGCTGAATACGCCCATTGCGCTACTCGTCTCGATCATGGCGTTCGTTGCACTGCTTTATGCGCGGGCATCCGTGATCGCAGAAGTCGAGCCCAAGAAACACGGGCCCTTCTATGGAGCCTTCCTTTTCGTCGTCGCGGGCCTGCTCGGCATGTTGCTGTCGGGCGATGCGTTCAACATTTTTGTCTTCGTGGAAATCAGTTCCATCTCCACCTATGTCCTCGTCGCCATGGGCAGTTCGCGCGACCGCCGCGCCCTGCCGGCCGCGTTTAATTATCTCATTCTCGGGTCTATCGGCGCGACCTTCTACGTCATCGGGGTCGGTTTCCTGTTTGCGGAAACGGGCACGCTGAACATGAAGGAAATGGCCTTTCTGCTTTCGCAGCTCGATGGCGGGTCGCGTGTGGCGCAAGTCGGCTTTGCGTTCGTGGTCATCGGGCTGGGGCTCAAGCTTGCCATGTTCCCGCTGCACACCTGGCTGCCCGCGGCTTATGCCCATGCGCCGAGTTTCGTGACCATCTTCCTCGCATCCACCGCGACCAAGGTGGCGCTTTACCTGTTGATCCGGTTTATCTTCACCGTGTTCGATCCAAGCCTGGCCTATGTCAGCACCATCGTTACTTACGGCATAACTGCGCTTGCGGTCGCGGCCATGCTATTTAGCTCCACCCAGGCGATTTTTCAGACGGATGCGCGGCGCGTGCTGGCCTATTCCTCGGTCGCGCAGGTCGGTTATATATTGCTTGGCATTGGGCTTGGCACAGTGGCGGGTTTGAGTGCGGGCTATCTGCACCTTATCAACCACGCGGTCATCAAGGGCGGTCTTTTCGTCTGCCTCGGCGCGTTCTGGTACCATTACGGCATTACGCGGACGGCGGATTTTGCCGGTCTCGGCAAGATGATGCCGTGGACGATGGGGGCGTTCACGATCTGCGCGCTCAGCCTGATCGGTGTGCCTCTGACGGCGGGCTTCATCTCCAAACTCAACCTGGCATCGGCGGCGGCAGACCAGGGCTGGTGGTGGGCGGTCGCGGTCATCATGATCAGCTCCATCCTCGCCATCATCTATATGGGTCGCATCATCCTGACCGCCTATTTCCAGCCGCCGCCCGCCGCCGCCCACGGCATGACCCACCGCGAGGCAACGCCGCTCATGTCCATCGCCATGTTCACGCTCGCGACCATCAGCGTCGTCATCGGCATCGTGCCGGAAGGCGTGGTCGAGGTCGCCGACCGCGCCGCCCGCACCGTCCTCCCTCTGGGAGGGCTGTAGATGTCCGATCAGATGCTCATGATCCTTGCGCTGCTGATCCCGACGGTCGCGGCCTTCATCATCCCTGTGGTGGGCAAGGTGCCGAACCTGCGCGAAGCGGTCAGCTTCATTGCGGGCGCGGCCTTGCTCGCGGTCGTCGTGTTGCTGATCCAGCGCGTCGGTGCGGGGGAGCGGCCTGAGCTCTATCTCGGCGAGTTCGCCGGGCGCTTCGAGATTAAATTCGTGCTGGAGCCGCTGGGCGCGATGTTCGCGGCGATCGCGAGCTCGCTCTGGATCGTCAATTCGCTGTTCACGCTCGGCTATATGCGCGGAAACAACGAGGTCAAGCAGACGCGCTTTTTCACCTGCGTCGCCATCGCCATTGCCGCCGCCATGGGCATTGCGCTGTCGGGCAATCTGATCACGCTGTTCATCTTTTACGAAGTCCTGACGATCTCGACCTTCCCATTGGTCACCCACAAGGGCGACGCGGCCGCGCGCAAGGGCGGCACGGTTTATGCGCTGATCCTGATGGGAACATCGCTGGGGCTCTTGTTTCCGGCCATTATCGGGACGCAGATCATTGCAGGTTCGACCGATTTCGTGGTGGGCGGGGTGTTCGGGCCGGAAGTTTCCATGACGGCGGTAGGCATCCTGCTCTTCCTGTTCGCCTACGGCATCGGCAAGGCGGCGCTGATGCCAATCCATCCATGGCTGCCCAATGCCATGGTCGCGCCGACGCCGGTCTCGGCCCTTCTACACGCCGTGGCGGTGGTGAAGGCGGGCGTGTTCACCATGCTCAAGGTCGTGGTCTATACCTTCGGGCCGGACCTGACCTATGCCAGCGGGGCCTCGACCGTGCTGGCCTGGATCGCGGCGGCGTCCATCGTGATCGCCTCGCTGATCGCGCTGCGCCAGGACAACCTCAAGAAGCGCCTCGCCTATTCGACCGTCAGCCAGCTTTCCTATGTCACGCTGGGCGCGATGCTTGCCGCCCCTGCGGCACTGCTGGGTGCGGGCTTGCAGATCGTCATGCACGCCTGGGGCAAGATCACGCTCTTCATGTGCGCGGGCGCGATCTATACGGTGGCGCACCGTTCCAACGTGTCGAGCTTCGACGGGCTGGGCCGCTCCATGCCCTGGGTGTTCGGGGCGTTCCTGATCGGCGCGTTCTCCATCATCGGCATCCCGCCCATGGGGGGATCGTGGGCGAAGTTCTACCTGATCCTCGGCAGTCTCGAGAGTAGCAAGGCGCTGATCATCGCGGCGCTGATTGTCTCGTCCATTCTCAACGTCCTCTACCTCATTCCCGTGGCGGGCCGCGCCTTTCTGTTGCCCGCACCCGATGAAACGGCTGATGCTGCGATCAAGGCCGGCCGCCGCCAGCACTGGGCCGTCATCTTGCCGCCTGTCGTCACGGCGGCAGGCGCGTGCGTGCTCTTCTTCTTTGCGGGCGATATCGCGGAGTTCCTGACGCCGATGCTGCCCACTGCGGGAGTGAATTAATGTCTGATCCCGTCGTCCCTGCCGTTCCATCCGCCCAAGACCCGTCACGGATTGACCCGGCGCTGGTGGATCCGGATGCACTTGCCGCGCGTGGGATCGATCCTGGAATGTCCGGAATCTATCACCTGATGCGAGAACCCGGCGCGATAGAGGGCGATCTGGCGACGTGGCATCCGCTTTCGCGCAAATTTGCGTTTCTAGCCCGGCCCGGTACGCGGCGCGGGTTTGTCTGGTTCCTGCTCGCCGGATTGATCGTGACCTCCATCCTCGGATTGTTCGTGGGCGAGGCGAAGAAATATGCGCCGTGGGATTTCTTCGCGTCCTGGAGCCTTTGGGGACTGTTTTCCTATTGCTTCGTCGTGCTGGCCTCCTGGCCGATGTTCCGCCTCGTCGCGCGCTCACCCGGCTATTATAACGAGGACGGCTGGACGGGCGGATTTGAATATGACTGGAAGCTTGCGCCCGCCATCCCGCCAGAGCCGCACGGCAAGATCATCCACACCGCTCCGCCGCTGGAGACCGACAACCCGCATGCCGATCCCTATTCCGGCATGCCCGTCGCGCCGTTATCCAAATCCATTGCAGGCACGATTGCCGGCGCTCTGCCGGGTTCGGTCGCGCGGGCCATGCCCGACGCCATCGACAGGGATCTGTCCGGACGCGAAGAAAAACGACGCCAGCGCGAGATCGCCAAAGCGCTGAAGGACGACGCCGACAAGGCCACGGAAGCCGCCAGGATCAAGGTCACGCCAAGGACGAAGGTCGAAGCCAAGCCCAAACCCAAACCCAAACCCAGACCCAAGTCCAAAACTAAGCCTAAGCCTAAGCCTAAGCCTAAGCCTAAGCCCAAAACCACACCGAAGACCAAGCCCAAACGCACGGACGGGGACGCCTGATGGAATTCCTGCTCTCCATCAATCCGGGTCTGTGGCTGATACTTGCGGGCCTGTTCATGGGCGTGCTGCCGCACAGCCTGCGTAAATGGGTCATGGCGAGTGTGCCGGTCTTTGCGGGCGCGGTCGTCTGGGCGACCTATGCGGCCTTCCCGGACGGGATGAGTGCGGGGCTCTTGCCGTTTGGCGACACGACGCTTGTGACCTACCGGACGGATAACCTGTCGCGCATCTGGGCGCTGATATTCTGCTTCGCGGCGTTTCTGAACGCCATCTATTCCTGGCACGAACGCGCCAAGATGACCGACAGCATGGCGATGATCTATCAGGGGGCGGCACTCGCAGCCGTACTGGTGGGCGATATGCTGAGCCTCTTTATCTTCTGGGAGCTGACGGTGATCAGCTCGGTCTTCCTCGTCTGGGCGGGGGGGCCGAAATCCTACAATGCGGGCATTCGCTATATGGCCTGGCACATCCTGTCGGGGGTGCTGCTGCTGACGGGGGCGGTGATTTTCGCGCGCGCCAATGGCGGGGATTACAGCTTCGGGTTTGTGGGTCTGGACAGTCCCGGCGGCTGGCTGATGCTGCTAGGTATCGGCATCAAGGCAGGGTTTCCCTTCCTGCACATGTGGATCGAGGACGCCTACCCCAAGGCCAGCGTGACGGGCACGGTGATCCTGAGTGCGTTCACCACCAAGCTCGCCATCTATGCGCTTGCGCGCGCTTTTCCGGGGACGGGGCTGCTGATCTATGTCGGGGCGGCAATGACGGTCTTCCCGGTCTTCTTTGCCGTGATCGAGAACGACTTGAGGCGGGTGCTGTCCTATTCGCTCAACAACCAGCTCGGCTTCATGGTGTGCGCCATCGGAATCGGTACACCGCTCGCCATTAACGGGGCGGCCGCGCATGTGTCCGCGCACGTCGTTTACAAGGCATTGCTGTTCATGAGCATGGGCGCGGTCATGCACCGTGTCGGCACGGCCAAGGCGAGCGAGCTGGGTGGGTTGTTCCGCACCATGCCGTTTTCGGCCATGTTCTGCTTGATCGGCTCGGCCTCCATTGCCGCCTTCCCGCTATTCTCGGGCTTTGTGACCAAATCCATGATCCTGAGTGCCGCTCTCTATGACGAACAGTGGATCGCACTCGGCATGATGATATTCGCGTCCGCGGGCGTGATGGAGCATTCGGGTATCAAGATCCCGTTCTTCTCGTTCTTTGCGCATGATTCCGGTATGCGCCCACAGGAAGCCCCGCCCAATATGCTGCTGGCCATGGGGATTGCCGCGCTATTCTGCGTCGGCATCGCCATGCCGGGGGTGTATCCGTGGCTCTATACCCTGCTGCCCGATCCCCAGCTTGGCTACACGCCCTATACGACCGAGCATGTGGTCTTTGAGTTGCAGATCATGTTTGCGGCCATGTTCGCTTTTGCTTTCTTGAAACGCCTGCACATTTATCCGCCGGAACGCCGCGCGGAGATCCTCGACGTCGATGTGCTCTACCGGAAGTTCGGCAAGGGCCTGATGGTCTGGGCAGGCGGTATGCTCGACCGGTTCGACGTGCGGGCCACGCGCCTGCGCGAGCGGACGGTGGGCGGCATTGGCCGGCGGCTGGCCCGCGTGTTCAGCCCTGCGGGCGAGATGGCCGCGACGACACCGGTCAATCTTCCGGCGGTACTGACGGCAGGCGCGCTGGCCGTCGCCATGGTGGTGGCATTCGTTGCCGCTTAAGTCGTGTTAGAATGACGGCGAACCTGCCTACCCGCCCACACGCAAGACTTATGCACAGGGGCATATCGCTCTACATTGTGGATAAGTCTTTACGCTGACCCGAAACGAAACACGTTTAGGGTGTGGCGTCCGCTTCCAATAAACCCCTGGTTTATATCATCTGTTAAGTTGATGGCTTCGGAGGGTTTGATGAATCGCAACCGCAACGAAATATCGTAATATTCCGGCTCAGCACTGCCATTTATGGTTAACACTTCCTTGCTGACTGTCCCCAACCCATCCACACAGGTGTCCACATAGCGCACACATGGGGGAGGCTGACTAATGCGAGGGGCATCAGGTTTGCGACATCAACTGGTCACCGACCAGCAAAGAGACGTCTTCGATTACTGGAGCGAGCTGGTTTCGGCCAAGGGGAGATTGCCGAACCGCGGCGATCTGGACCCCGCGCGGATCGCGCGACAACTCCCATTCATCAGCGTGTATGAGCTTGGTGCGGACGGTCGCTTCATCGTTCGACTGGCGGGCACGGGCTTCTGGAATTTCTACGGCAGCGAGATTACGGGTCGCACGCTTGCCGACCTGCCGATCGGCGAGAGCCGCAACTACTGGAACCGCGTCCTGAACCATGTGTGCAATACGCGGGAGCCGATGACGAGCGCGACATCGCCCAACACACCCAGTGGATCGCATCTGCGCCAGTTCTGGCTGCGCATGCCCATCCTGTCCGATACAGGTGAGGTCAGCGTTTTGGGTTTTGATCAATTCCTTCGCGCGCCATGTCAGAGCGGTCACCGCAAGCCGTCGCGCCTAATGCGTCCGGTCTTTGGCACAGGAGCGCCATTGCTCATCCCCGCTTAGGCCTGCCGACACCGGCATTTGTCCAGGCCCCGGCTCCGGTCGGGGTTTTTTCATGCCTGCACAAAATGTCACAGCCGCTGAGACCAACTCCGTCTTCCACAGAGGAACACAGTCAGCCTATAGGACTTTATTCCTATATCGCTTGGTGAAATTTGGGTCTGCCCCTATGCTCTTCCAGCGACGACGGGTGATGTGGAGCGGGAAGGCAAACCATGGAGACGACACACGATACGGACACTTTGATTTCCGGAGCCGTTGGGACGTCCGGAGCCGACGGTGCCGGGATAGAGAAAGACGCACGAAAAGAGGCGCAACGCGAGGCCGGGCGAAAGTCGCGAGAGGCGACACGTCTGCGCCAGCAACGTCTGGTGCACAGACAGTCGGCGCTTGCCGACTGGGTGGTCGATATTGTGGAGCTGAGATTCGACCTGGCGCGCGGTGCTGTGCGGCGGGATTCGCGGCGTTCCATGCGCGTGGTGCAGGCGCGCCATTTGGCAGCCTATCTGATGCACACCGAGCTGGGTCTCAGCCAGGCCGCGACCGCGCGCGTGCTGGGCCGGCACCGCTCCACCGTTCACCATTCCCTGCGCC
>ENA-ORXU01001581-ORXU01001581.1-marine-metagenome-genome-assembly--contig:-NODE-1581-length-18016-cov-5.134623_pt1 | contig 18016 bp, 10 predicted proteins | sample MGYA00237869_ERZ511484 | MGnify/ENA metagenome assembly ERZ511484
AAAACACAATAATTTGGTAGGTATGATTATAAAGAGGATGCGATTGTCGAGACTTACGAATTTTGTCCTGTTATTGGCCTTCTGTATCAGTCTCGTCCTCCTGGGCCAGCCGGTTTGGGCCGAGACACCTCAGTCTTCTTCCCCTGAAAAAAGTCAATCGATTCAACCCTACTTGGATCGCGTCAAGCAAAAAGTGACGACGTTTGAACTCAAGAATGGCTTGAAGTTTATTGTCCTAGAACGACATCAAGCCCCCGTGGTGGCCTTGCATACCTACGCAAATGTCGGCGGTGCTAATGAACCCGCAGGGCAAACTGGGGTTGCTCATTACTTAGAACATTTGGCATTCAAAGGCACGCAACGGATTGGCTCGACGGATTATGAAGCTGAGCAACCGCTTTTCGAGCAGCAGGATCAGCTTTTTGATCAAATTCAAGCAGCAAAAGCTAAACAGGATGAGCAAACTGTTCAAGCGTTGACGAAGGAGTTTGCTGAAGTTAGCAAACAAGCAGATGCCCTGGTTCAGCAAAATGAGATGGGGCAAATCATTAACCAACAGGGTGGTGTGGGTCTCAACGCTACAACGTCATCAGATGCGACCCGTTATTTTTATAGCTTACCCGCCAATAAGCTAGAACTCTGGATGTCTTTAGAGTCCGAACGTTTTCTAGAACCTGTTTTTCGGGAGTTTTATAAGGAAAAAGAAGTCATCTTAGAAGAGCGACGCTTGCGAACCGATAATTCTCCCATTGGTAAAATGGTGGAAGTCTTTCTGGGAGAGGCATTTGATGAGCATCCATATCTCCAACCCGTCATCGGTTACGAAAAAGATCTGCGGAGTTTGACTCGTAAGAATGTTCAGGATTTTTTCGATACTTACTATGGTCCCAGCAATTTGACGATCGCGATTGTCGGTGATGTAGATCCGAAAGAGGTCAAAAAGTTAGCGAAAACTTATTTTGGACGATTTAAAGCGCGATCGCAGCCCCCAGAAGTCACTCGCGTAGAACCCCCGCAACAACAAGCAAAATCGGTGACCTTAGAGCTGCAATCTCAACCTTGGTATTTGGAGGGCTATCACCGCCCTGCCATCAGCGATCCTGACCATGTCGTTTATGAGCTGATTGCCAGTTTGCTGAGTAATGGCCGCACCTCTCGACTCTACAAATCCCTAGTTGAGTCACAGCAGATTGCTTTGAGTGCAGAAGGGTTTAGTGGGTTTCCAGGCGATAAATATCCTAATCTGATGTTGTTTTATGCTTTAACCGCCCCTGGCCACACGGTCGATGAGGTGGCAAAATCTCTCAACACTGAATTGGAACAACTTAAAACTGAACTGGTGGATGTCCAGGATCTAGACCGTCTAAAAACCCAAGCTCGGGCTGGTTTGTTGCGATCGCTAGATTCCAATAGTGGCATGGCCCAACTCTTAACAGAATATGACGTCAAAACAGGAGACTGGCGCAATCTATTTAGTGAGCTCGAGAAGATCGAATCTGTAACGCCAGCAGACCTGCAGCGGATTGCCCAATCCACTTTTACCTCTGAAAATCGAACGGTTGGATATATTTTGTCCAAGGGAAAGTGACGACATTTGTTAAAGTTTGGAGCTGACAGTACTGATAACGGCACTGCCCAATATTTATGTACTTTTTCCTAGACACAGCAGAAACAGACCAATGGGACTATTGGCTCAGCAAGGGTTTATTTTATGGCGTGACAACGAACCCCACTTTATTGTCACGTGCCCGTATACCCTGCACCCTAGAACAGCTAAAGTCTCTGGCTGATCGTGCCTTTCAATTGGGAGCCCAAGAAATCCACTTACAAACTTGGGGAACTGATACCCAATCGTTGGTCCAGCGGGGAGAAGCGATCGCAGCGATTGATCCACGCGTAGTTGTTAAAGTCCCCATTACCCTGATGGGCACAGAAGCTGCCACCCAGCTACTCCAACAAGGAATTCGCGTTACCCTGACAGGAGTATATGCGGTTCATCAAGCCCTTATCGCTGCAGCGATAAGGGCTCATTTTGCGGCCCCTTATCTAGGCCGGATCACAGATCTGGGACAAGATGGACGACAGCAGATCGCCGTTATGCAACAAGGACTGCAAGGGGTAAATAGTTTGACAAAGCTATTAGTTGCTAGTATCCGCAGTATCGATGATATTACTCATCTAGCAACCTACGGACTAGATACGTTTACCCTATCACCGACTATTGCTAAACAACTCTTCCAGGTCGAAGCCACAGATAAGGCAGCCTTAGCGTTTGAAAAAGCTGCGCAGGGTTAGTCTGCCAGACCTATTGCTTCTGCGGTAATGGGCAACGTCACAACAAAGGTTGTCCCTTGATCAGCAACACTTTCAAATGAGATGGTCCCTTTGTGGAGTTCAACGGATTTTTTGACAATGGCTAAGCCTAGACCCGTACCTTGAATCTGGCCTACATTCGTAGCCCGTTGAAAAGAATCAAATAAATGCGGTTGATCTGCTTCTGGAATACCAATTCCTTGATCTTGGACTAAAAAAGTTGCTTCATTGGCTGACAGGGTGACATCAAATCGGACTATTGTATTTTCAGAAGAGTATTTAATGGCATTAGACAATAGATTACTCAAAATTTGTCTCACAATCTTTTCGTCAGCTATGGCACTGGAATGTTCTCCCCGGAGAATGTATTCAATCGTTTGATCACGCTTAGTACTTAACTGCAGTTCTTCCACTAAGTTACGGCAGTACATCTCTAAATTGATGGGTGCAGGGCTGAATTCAACTTTACCTACATCTGCTTTGCTGAGGACAAGAACATCATCCAGAAGACCTGTCATATGTTTGACATTCTTCTGAATACGATCAAGATAGGAATGTTGTTTCTCAGAATCCCAACTTTGCCCATAATGCTTGATCAGCTCAGTAGTCCCTAATATTGCAGTTAGGGGAGTCCTAAATTCATGCGAAGTCATCGATATAAAGCGCGACTTTAGTTCATTGATTTCACGCTCAGCTTGTTCCCGAGCTTGAGACCGCTGTAAGTCTTCATAAAGATAAGCATTTTCTAGAGAAATCGCAGCTTGGGCACATAGCAATCGTAAAATTTCTAAATGATCACCCCGAAAAGCATCGTAAGCAACATTATTTTCCAAATAAACCATACCCACTAATTGTCCCTGATTAAGCAAAGGCAGGCATAATAAGGACTTGGTTGAATTTTGCTGAATATAAGCATCTTTAGAAAAACTGGACTCTTGGGCTGCTTTACCTAAAATGACAGAGTCATGGGTCCGAGCCACAAAATTAATTACGGAAAGTGGGACTTGGTTGCTGGCTACAACTGGAATAGATTGTCGAATAGTATTGATTCGGTCGGTGGCTGAAGCTTCAATTACAAAGTCGTTTTCCCTAAGAAGAATCAAAAATCCAGCTTGAGCACCCGCACTCTGCATTAAAACTTGCATCAATTTTTCCAACAACTGGTCCAAAACAATCTCTTCAGAAATAGCTTGAGAAACTTTGAGAACAGATGCTAGATCTAAATCAATCAGGCTAGTAGTAGTTGCTGCACTCTCATTACTCTGAATAGAACCAGTCGATAAAGTAGGCTTCTGCAATTTGGAAAAAACTTCTGGATATCTTTCATGTAGTTGACTAACTTTGCTAATAGCCCCCCACTTAGCGTATCCATAATAAGAATCAACAAAATACACCTGGGCAATTTTTTCTTTGCCGAGTGAAAAATAGAATTCGGCAGCACGTTCGTTAGCTATAGCTTCTTCATAGATATAGCCCGATTTATCTGCAGACTTAATAGCAAGGTCATATAAATCCATTGCTGCTTTCTCTCGATTGAGAACTCTTGCCTTTTCAGCCTCAACCAATTGATACTTATGCAGGAAATTATCAGGACAGTGCTGTGCCCATTTTTTCATTTGCTTTTGATTTTTAGAAATGTCTCTGATATATTTTCTCTGTCTATCTTTTGAACAAGAATCTAAGATAGCAAGCATAGCTAATGAAGCGTAAAAATTTCTAATTGCTACATATAGAAAACCAGTTACACCATCAATATAGTTATTAGCTAACTGAGCATTCTCATGTGATTTTAAAAAATCATTAAATATATAGGCTAAAAATGACTTTGCTAAATAAGCAGAAAAAATCAACAAGTCATTTTTAGACTGTATTATTTCAGGTAAGATAACCGACTCATTCAAAAAATCTCCTTCAAGGAGCAAAGAGGGAGAAGAATCAACCACTAAATTAGCAACTACTTGTCTCCATATATTGGCATGTGTCAACTGAAATTGCTGCTTATTTTGCGCAAGTATTTCACAATACTGAGCTTGCTTATTCTTCACATTTTCTAGCAAATGACCTGCCAGAAATAGGTATATAGTATAAAAAGCTGAACAGTGGCCTACATATTCTACATCACCAATTTCTAATCCTGCCTGCACGCCTTCAGGAAGTTCTCGAATAGATTCATTTATGTGATCTTTCCAGGGCCTATTTATAGCATTAAACACCATCAAGACTTTAGCTTTTAATTCCTGAGCATTAAACTGGTCAAGAAGTTTTAAGGCAAGGAGGCTGAATTCATATCCGGTATTGATATTTCCTAAAGCACCACATTGAAGCGTCCCATAGCTGTTATATGCAAAGATAGAAAATGGTGCATTTCCAAACTTTAAAGATAGTTCAACCATTTTAGAAATAGCAACTGGAAACAAGGCTGGATTCGCTACAAAAGAAGCAGGTATAACAGCCATTAGAATTCGCATTGCTGCTAATTTATCTACATCTTTCATTAACTGTATATTTTCCAGATCTTGAATCGATTTTCTACCTTGAGCAATTCTAGCTTTTGCAATACTAAAGAGAATGGTGAACTTGCCAGGATTTCTAGGAATTTTAATGTTTAGTATTCTTAGGATTTTCAGTGCTACTTCTATTGACTCAAGCGGTTTATTCTGTGTAAAATAATAAGGAATTTGCAACTCATATGCTTTAACAATATCTTTACGTCTTTGAGCATGAATTTCTATTTTGTCCAATAAATTTTCTGCGCTATTATAGTCAATATTAATATATGCTGCTTCTAAAGTTAGCAAATATACTTCGATAGCAAAATCATAATTATTTTCCCAGACTTTTGTTGGTAATAATTGTACGCATAGATCGAAATACTGTTTAGAAGTTTCGTATGCTGTAGCTAATTTGGCCTTATTGCCAGCGATATAATTTAGTTGAGCTAGTTCATTTGTTTGATCTTCATTATCTAGTAAATTTACTCCAATATTCATTTGATTAACAATATCAAATATCTTGGTCTCTATATACTCTTTTGGAGTTTTTTCTAAAAGTAATTTGCCGATTCCTAAATGAAATTTTTCTTTGTCGGTAGTTTTAATTAGGGAATAAGCAGCTTGTTGAACTCGATCATGTAAGAATTTGTAACTAATATTCGTAACACTTTTTAAATCTACATCAGAAATATTTTTACTCAAAGCTATCGGAATTTTATAAGTACTGTTGAGAGGTAAAATGAGCCCCTTTTGTAATGCAGTCCATAAGTTTGAAGCTACCTCTGACCTACTGTGTTGAGAAATTATAGATAGAGTATCTAGGTTGAATTTATTTCCTATACATGCTGCATATTTTAATATTTCCTGAGTTTTTAAAGGTAATTTCTTTAGACTAATAACAATGAGATCAATAACATTTAGGTCAGCGATTGAAATAGACTGGCTTTGGTTAATGTCCCACTCCCACCTTCCTTTGTGGAAGTTAAATGTGATACAGTTTTCTTGATGAAAAGTTTGGAGAAGCTGATTTATAAAAAATGGATTCCCCCCCGATTTATTAAATACTAATTCTACTAGTGAATCTGTTTCTTGATTGCATGGGTGCAGGGTATCACCCACTATTTTTTGAACAGCATTATATTGTAATGGTTGCAAAATAATATGCTTTGGATTTATGTCTTGATTTTCCAAACTATCTAATATTTGTATCAAAGGATGTATAGGGTTTACTTCATTGTCTCGATATGCGCCAACTAACAATAAATAGCAACTATCCGAATTGGTGATTAGAGATTCGATAAGCTTCAGTGATGCTAAGTCTGCCCATTGCAAATCATCGACGAAAATTACCAGTGGATGCTCAGGTTTTGCAAAAGCTTGAATAAAAGATTGAAATACTTGCGTAAATCGGTTTTGAGCTTCAGTGGGCCCAAGCTCTGGAACTTGAGGTTGAGGTCCAATAATTAACTCTAACTCAGGGATATTATTAATAATAATTTGAGCATTTTTTCCTAATACAGTTAGAATTTCATTTTGCCAATAGCAGATCTTCTCAGAACTTTCTGATAGCAATTGCTCTAGAAATGTTTTAAATCCTTGAAAAAAAGCAAAATAAGGAATATTACGCTGTAACTGCTCGAATTTTCCACGTACAAAATAACCTCTCTTGCTAAGAATAGGCTTGTGAATTTCATTGACTATTGAAGTTTTGCCAATTCCTGAATAGCCGCTCACTAATATTAATTCAGTAGCGCCATTACCAACTTTTTCGAAAGTAGATAGTAACTTGGAAACTTCAGTCGAACGGCCATATAGCTTTTGTGGAATAAGAAATTGGCTATTATGATCGAGTGTTCCTAAAGTAAAATTGGGAATATACCCCCTACTTGTATACTCCTCTAAACAATATTCAAGATCAGCTTTCAATCCTAAGGCACTTTGATAACGATCCTCTGCATTTTTTGCCATCAACTTCATAACAATATCTGATACGACTATCTCGATATCCGAGTTAACTTGTTCTGGTGGTATTGGATACTGAGAAATATGATGGTGAATTAGTTCTAACAAGTCAGAAGTGGGAAAGGGTAGATGGCCTACGAGTAGTTCATAGAAAGTCACACCCAAAGAGTACAAATCTGAACGATAGTCGAGTGTACGATTCATGCGTCCTGTTTGTTCTGGAGATATGTATGCAGGTGTACCTTCCAAGATAGAATAGTTGGCCTGCTGGTAGCTTTCTGTTTGTAAACAAGAAGCAATACTAAAGTCAGTGATTTTTACCTGTCTTGTCTGTGTATTGATTAAGATATTAAATGGATTAATATCTTTATGAATAAGTTGATGTTGATGCAGTTCCCACAGCGTTTGAGCGATTTGAATCGCTATTTCAAAAAATTCGGAAATAGAAACAACTCTTTGTTTAAAGAAATCACGGAGAGGAATAGCAGAAAAGTCTTCTTTGATAATCCCTATGTTGTATTTATATATTTCTAAGGAATAGGTCTGTACAACCCCTGGGATATTGATACCGTAGCTAATTTGGTATTCATACTTCAACTGACTAATTTCCGAAATTGAAGGATATTTCGATTGCACAGTCTTAAGAACGACTGATTTTTGATCAGCTTCTCTAAGCGCTCGATAAACAATAGTTTCAGTTCCTGCATACATTTCTTCTTTAAGCAAATATCCAGGAAATTTTTGCATCACAGATTACCTAAATTATCTAATAGGAGAAAAATAGTTCCGCAGTTGGTTTATACCTGCAAACAGAGAAAAATAGGTGATGCAGAATATTTTGCTATCCATTACCCAAACATACTAATTGCTTTTTAAATACATAGATGTTTAGTACTGCTTCCCAATATCCAATTTAAAACATTTATTAGCGATTTAGTAGGAGACAATTGCTCTAAGATCACCTTGACTATATGGCCTGTATGCTTAATTCATTGATGCAACTGAATATACTCCTAAAGTTTTTAAATTATATTTTTCTATGGCGGAATTTTTAGATAAAAGAAAGCCTATGCTTATACAAATATCTTGCTGAAGGTAGGCGTATATTTATCTTCGAAAAAATATTTTTGGTGAATTGATTTCTAAAAATCACTGTCCTATTTTGGATTGTGAGCAAAATTAATATTCTATCTATCAAAACTATAAATTAGTTAATTTTAGTTTTGATTATAACTAGACTTACCATATATCAAAATCAATTTTAATACTGTTTATAATTACATTTAAGAAATTAAGTCCAAACAGTATTATTATCTATTTAAATTTATTGAGTAGTACTGTAAAATCTTATCGATTTTATTAGTATGTGCACATAGCTTGCTAACTACTTAGGATTTCTATTCAAATTTTAAGTTTACTTGTGTTAGTCAGAAATTGTAACTCACGATACACTATTTTCTTTTGAATAGTCGCTTTCTTGATATAACTGATTATTCTAAATATTTAGTACTACAGCATAAAAAGAATTTACATTTTGTTACATAGTTAAAAAAATAATCCGTGTTTTTTCGGAATGTTCAGGATATAAACTTCTGTATATCAGTATTATTACGGATGAGTTGTCTATCAAAAATCATATATGTTCTTTGTATTGGTTTATTGAAGGCAATGATTTTTTGTTTGTTTTGTACTATTAAAAAGTCATTTTTTCTGTAAGATCAAAATTTAAATTTGGGCATCTGCATTGGTGTTTCCGATAAGATCTGAAGCGCAAAATTCTTAATCTAGATATAGTTTCTAGGCGATGCTTAAATTTATTTGTAAATTAAGTATCAAATACTTAATTTGCTAGATATTCTTTAATTTGATTATTGTTTGGGAGAACTGTGTAAGTGAAAGATATAATTTTATATATTGACGAGAAAAAAAGTCAATTTTCGAAGTTACCCTTCTTTAGTTTTCTTCAAGATAAAGCAATTGATCCTCAGTTAAGACTTTCTTTCGCTCCATGTGCAGCTCCTTTTATTATGAGTTTTGGTGAACTCAATAAGTGCGTGCTGAGAGATGAGTCAACTGATGATGAATTACAAAGATTGATCAATAAGCATACCTACGAAGATGATCACCACTGGGTTTGGTTTTTGGGGGACCTTCGTAAATTAGGATTAGATAAATCAATGCGGTTTACTGATGTTCTTAGATTCGTTTGGGGACAAGAAACTCAACGAACTAGGCAGTTATGTAGAAAACTGATTGAGTGTGCCTCTAACACAACACCTGTGCAAAAACTTATTGTGATAGAAGTCATTGAAGCAACTGCTCAAATTGCAGCCTCTCATATTGCTCCAGTTGCCAAGGAGTTAGAATCTTCTACTCGAAAAATTTACCGATACTTTGGTGAGCAGCATCTTGAAGCCGAGTCAGGTCATGCTGCAGATACAGATGAATCTGTGCTCTACATCCAGAATATTAAGTTGTCAGATGAAGAGCGTGCTCAGGCCTATGCAGTAGTCGATGAAGTGTTTGATGTCTTTATTGAGTTCACAAATGAACTACTGAGATATGCTACGGAACAGAAGCGCAAAGTTATGCTGGAGCATTCATCAACTGAGCATGACTACTTAATTATTGGGGCCGGGCCAGCAGGCTTACAGTTAGGTTATTATCTTGAGAAAGCCAATCGGAATTACGCTATTTTGGAAGCTGGTAATGCGCCTGGCACTTTCTTTAAAAAATATCCTAAACATCGTAAGCTCATTTCGATTAATAAGCGCCATACAGGATATGACAATCCTGAGATCAACTTGCGTTGGGATTGGAACTCACTCTTGAGCGATAGCGAAGAAATGCTATTTAAGCATTACAGTAAGAAATATTTTCCCGATGCTGATTCTTTGGTTGACTATCTTGGGGATTTTGCCAACCACTTTGGCTTGAATATTAAATATGGCGTCAAAGTTGACAAAATCACTAAAGACAAGAAGTTTATGGTGACAGATCAAAATGGCCAGGTTCATGTCTGCAAGCATTTAGTTATAGCTACTGGTTGTTCTAAACTTTATGTGCCTGACATTCCTGGCATTGAGCTAGCTGAGAAATATACGAAGGTATCTGTCGATCCTGATGATTTCGAAAATCAGCGCGTTTTAGTGATTGGCAAAGGTAATTCAGCTTTTGAGACTGCCGATAATTTGATTGATACCGCTGCTACTATTCATCTGTGCAGTCCCAATCCAGTATCGATGGCATGGAGGACGAAATATGTTGGTCATTTAAGAGCTGTAAATAACAATTTTCTTGATACTTATCAGCTCAAATCTCAAAATGCAATTCTTGATGCAAACATTAAGAATATTGAGTATCGAGAAGGTGAGTATATTGTTTCCGTTGACTACTCTCATGCTAATGGTGAATGCGAAGATCTTATGTATGATCGTGTCATTCTATGTACAGGTTTTCGTTTTGATAGTTCTATCTTTGAGGAAGGGTGCAAACCCGACTTAACTATCAACGATCGCTTTCCAGCTCAGACAAGTGAATGGGAGTCAACAAATGTCAAAGATCTCTACTTTGCTGGGATCTTAATGCATATGAGAGATTTCAAGAAAAAGCAGTCTGGTTTTATTCATGGATTTCGTTATAACATTCGTACTCTCCATCGAATTTTGGCAAAGAAGTATCATCACGAGCCTCTTCCATGCCAAAAAGTCAATTTGTCACCGGAGAGCTTAACGCAGTTAATTATTGATCGAGTGAATACAAGTTCTAGCCTATGGCAACAAACTGATTATATGAGCGACCTGATCACTATCTCCCAGGATAGTAATGAGGCCCGTTATTATGATGAACTGACCAAAGACTATATTCATGAAGGCCAATTTGGCCAGCATAGTCACTACTACACAGTTTCTCTTGAATTCGGAGAAAACGTAGCGAATATTGCCGATCCTTTTGCTATCGAAAGAGTTCATAAAGAGGATGCTTTTAATTCTTCTCGTAGTGAATTTATTCACCCAGTTATCCGTCGTTTTCATAGAGATACTCTCATCGCTGAGCATCACGTTATTGAAGATTTAGCCAGTGAATGGAAAGAAGATGTCCATATTCAACCGCTCTTGCAGTTTATGACAGAGCAGTTGGCTCAACCTCAACCTATCGCTATCGGTAGCCATCTCTTTGAGGCAGGGCTCCTCACCTCTGAACAACTTGAAGTAGCTCTAGCAGAACAAGAGGCAACAGCTTCAATCCGTTTGGATGAAGTGATCAAGAACCGAGGTTGGGTAAAAGAACGGACCATTCAGTTCATGCTCGATAAGGTTGTTAAAAACCCAGCCAACGGCCAAAAGCTTGGAACTTCATTGCTTGGTACTTATTTAGTTGAAGCAGACTTAATCACTCAAGCACAGGTTGATCAGGCGTTACAAGAGCAGACATCCACTAAAAAACGGCTAGGAGAAATTCTAGTGAATCATGGTTGGGTTACGCCCCAAACGATTGAGTATCTTATGAAATACATCTCAATGTCCGAAACCTCTACAGAGCCTGAGGTTGCTGTTCTGAACTAAGCGATCGCATCACTAATCTCTTTGCATGATGTCCTCTCCTCCAAGTTATTTTGGAGGAGAGCTTCTTGTTCTAAATGTTGCTTGTGAATGCTGCTGCTCAGCCCTTGCCATATTTGCGAGGGTATCAAGGTTAATAGAGCAGTCTTGCATAAGCAGGATGCTTACGCAGCAAATTCATCTCAGGACTTGAGGTAAGTATAACTTCTGAGACTACGCTCGTAGTTCTTAAGGAGTAGTTGTGATTCGGGTAAAGTGATGTGCTGCTCTTGCAGTGCGATCTCGGATTGCTTACGAATTTCCTCGATCAAATCATCGGTATTGTACTGGACATATCTAAGCACTTCTGTGATTGTGTCACCTTTAACAACATGGGCAATGTGGTAGCCCATGGGTGTTAGATCAATATGAACCACATTGGTGTCTCCAAATAAATTATGGAGGTTTCCCATCACTTCTTGATAGGCACCATTTAAAAACATACTCAAGTAATAGGGTTCATTGGGTTTAAGAGTGTGCAGCTCCAAAATAGGTTTGGGATCACGAGAATGGATGAACTGATCGATTTTGCCGTCACTATCGCAGGTCAGATCGACCAGCGTTCCTCTTTGAGTGGGTTCTTCTCCTAGACGGTGGATAGGCATAACTGGAAATAACTGGTCTATGGCCCAAGTATCAGGGGCAGATTGAAAGACGGAAAGGTTTGTATAGTACAACGCAGCCATGCGTCGTTCTAGATCCTCTAGATCAACGGCAACATCATCATCTTGGCGTGCGATCGCTAAAATCTTAGTACAACAGGCTCCACATAGTCGTTCGACTCTCGCTCTTTCTTCCAGGCTGAGATAGCCAAACCCAAACAGACTAACGGCTTCTTCCTTGAACTGCAAAGCGTCGTGATAAGTTTCCTGATAATTATCAGCATCAATGGACTGATAGGTTTCGTAGAGGTTACGGATAATCAGATGGTCGGTATCTTGGGCTGGTGTAGGAGTAGGGTCTAGGGTCTCACTACTCCCCAGCACGTTCATGATTAACACTGACTGATGCGATGCGATCGCGCGCCCACTTTCACTCACTAAGGTGGGAACAGGTAAATCCGCTTCAGCACAGGCCTCTTTTACCTCGGCTACCACGTCATTAGCGTAGTTCTGCATGTTGTAGTTTTTCGAGGCTGCTGAATTACTTTTGGAGCCATCGTAATCAACTCCTAAGCCACCCCCCACATCCAAGAACTGCATGTTGGCACCCAAACGGGCTAGTTCCACATATATTTGACTAGCTTCTCGCAGCGCATCTTTAATCACACTAATCGCTGAAATTTGAGAGCCAATATGGAAATGTAGGAGTTGTAGGGAATCAAGTAGATTGGCCTCGCGCAGTTTTTCGACCGCGACCACAACTTCCGGGACAGTCAAGCCAAATTTAGCGCGCTCACCCGCACTCGTTCCCCAGCGACCAATGCCTTTGGCACTGAGTTTGGCCCGGATCCCCAAAATGGGTTGAATCTGGAGGCGGCGACTGGCTGCAATCACCAGCGCTACTTCCTCTAATTGCTCAATCACAATAATGGCTTGATGACCCAGTCGCTGAGCCAGCATTGCCATCTCTACATATTCCGCATCTTTGTACCCATTGCAGATCAGTAAGGCTCCAGGGGTATTAAGAGTGGCAATAGCAATCAGCAATTCTGGCTTTGACCCTGCCTCTAGGCCAAACTGATGAGGCTGACCAAAGCGGACGAGATCTTCGACCAGGTGGCGCTGTTGATTGCACTTAACGGGAAACACACCTCTGTATCGGCCGGAGTAGCTATAGCGCGCGATCGCTTTAGCAAAACAAGCATTCAACCGCTCAATCCGATCTGCGAGAATATCCGAGAACCTAATTAGTAAGGGAGCATGGATATCCCTCTGATGCAGAGATTGCACCAGATCATACAGATCTAAAGACCCACCTCGATCTCCTTTTGGAGAGACCGTGACATGGCCTGCAGTATTGACAGAGAAATAAGGTTCACCCCAACCCCGAATCCGATAGAGTTTTTCGCTATCTTCCACAGACCAAGTGGGGATTATAGGTTGTTGAGTGGCATCAGAGTCGACGAGAGACTGGTCCGTAGAAACGGGTGTTGAAGGATGATCACCATTGCTCAGTTCTGTGACTAGGGTTGGGGAGAGTTTAGTAGCCCTGTCTTCGCCATTTTGACCCTTTTTCATCCTCATTCTTGCCTATGCGCAACCCAACACTTCAGACATCTTAGCTGAGTTTTAGAGCGCAGGCGGGAACGTCATCCCAAGACTCAACCGTTCTCAAACGCGCCACCCAACCTGCTGCTTTTTGATGATCCGTTAAATTGTCCTCAAAAGAGGCATGACAATCTCGTGCATGCTGAAGGTCACAACAGGCAATACAGGCATAGAGCAATCCGGCTGGATCAAGCTGTTCATTTACCCAAATAGTCTTCGCTTGGCTCATTATTCGTATCGTCAATCACAAAAAATTGCGTAGAAAAATAAAAAGAGGAAGCATTGGCTCCCTCTCTTCAAATGCAACACAGCAAAAATGACTCAAGCTTTACAATGTTAATGAAAATGCTTAGTAAGCTAAGCCCATGCTGCGAGTTGTTTCTGCACCTAAGTAAACCCGAATGCTCAAGAAGTCGGTGGGGCAAGCTGTTTCGCAACGCTTACAACCCACACAGTCTTCAGTGCGGGGAGATGAAGCGATTTGACCAGCCTTACATCCATCCCAGGGAACCATCTCAAGGACATCTAACGGACAGGCGCGGACACACTGGGTGCATCCAATGCAAGTGTCATAAATTTTGACTGCGTGAGACATTGAATAAGAGCTCCAAAAAATAAATGACGTTAACAGGAGTCTGTTATCGCCGGGTGCTTTTTAAAGACAACTGTATAGTCAAGGATCCTATAACGGTTTTAGTTTACAGCAGTGCATTTGCCAGTTCTACTAAAACGAGAGGAAACTTCAAACAACGTTACTTACAGGAAATCTCTCGAAAGCACTTACCTAGACCATTTTAGTGGTGATCGGGATATCAATACAATGATTATGTAAAGAAATATTCTTGACTTTAGGGTCTGGCCTCTCTGCCTACGTAGAGCACTTCAGCGAAATGTGCATTGAGGTCCATACGGTCAAAGGACAAAGGCTGATTCGATATAATCCAACAACAGCAGTTGATAGGCTCCCACTCGGATTGGTTTTTGGACTTCAATGGTGGTAGACCTCAGCAAATGATCGACCTGGCCAATATCAGCAGGTCCACTCTGCTTCAGTTTGTTGCATTGAACTAAGGCCACATCGAATTGGCACGACAACTCAGATAGATGGGGGTGCTTCCCCAGAAAAAGCCGGGCTGTTTTCCATAATTTCTGTTGTTTTTGTCGGGTAATGGCCAAGCGACCATCAGCATCCCAATTCCGAGACTGCCGTGTTTTCACTTCCACAAAGGCCAAACGATCGAAGCAGATGGGTGACTTTGCAGTTGAGGCGGGAGACCGAGCAATAATATCCAGCTCTCCCCAGCGACAATGCCATCTTTGGGCAAGGATATGCCATTGCTGTTGCTCCAACCACCGACAGACGAGTTCCTCGCCCCATTTCCCAATCTGGGCTGTGTGTGGTTGAGTAGTCTGAGGTTGGGGACGAGGTGGATCGGGAGATGTCATATTTGGGTCAAGCAAGCCGGCGAGAGTCCGTTAGGATCTGTAGAGATACTCTTTGCTTAATCATCGCTGATGATGCTATCAACATGCTGAATTACAAGCAATGATTATAAAATCGCTGATGACATTATCAACATCCTGAATTACAAACAATAATTATGAAAATGAACGGTTCAAATTTCTCGATGCGTTTTACGACATTCAGGCATTTACTCTGGACCTGTGTTTTGACAGGACTCTTGCTTGGCTTGAGTCTGACTAGCTGGAGTTCTGGAGTCTGGGCAGACGTTTACAACAAAGAGATTTTATTGAATATCGATTTTTCCAATCAAAATTTGACCGATGCCAGCTTTACAAAATCCGATCTACGGGGCAGTAATTTTAGTCATAGCGACTTGCGAGGAGTCAGCTTTTTTGCGGCTAATCTTGAAGATGTCAATCTGGAAGGAGCTAACCTCAGCGTTGCCACCTTGGATAGTGCTAGATTTGCGCGTGCTAATCTCACAAATGCCAATTTAGAAGGAGCCTTTGCCTTTAATGCTGAATTTCGGAAAGCCATTATTGATGGTGCCGATTTTACCGATGTGGATTTGCGCGATGATGCCCTAGAGATTTTATGTAAGGTTGCCCAAGGAACCAATCCAGTCACCGGACGCGATACACGAGATACCTTGTACTGCGATGATTAGGCCCAGACAGAAGGCTGCCGGCCCCAGTTCTAGCCTTTAGGGAGCCATAGTTTGAAAGCGATCGCACGATTATGGAGACAACCGCAATGGCGTTGGCCCCGCAGATGGGTGGCGCTATTTTGCGCGGTGGCGCTATTGGTTTTGAGCTGTGGTCCCCGGTCTTCCGATCCTTCCGTAGCTGATGGCGATGACCGTATCACTCTAGGAAGCACCGCTAAAATCCGTACCCTTGACCCGGCTGATGCCTATGAGCTATTCCCCGCCACGTTGCTCTATAACTTGGGAGAACGGCTCTATACCTATGATTTGGACACCACAACCTTAACGCCTCAGTTAGCAACGGCCTTACCTCAAGTCAGTGAGGATAGTCTCACCTATACAATTCCTCTACGACAGGGGGTTGTGTTTCACGATGGGACGCCCTTTAACGCGGCAGCGATGGTCTTTTCCTTACAGCGATTTATCAAGAATGGTGGACAGCCGTCTTTTTTACTGGCTGAACCCATCGCTGATGTGAAGGCGACAGGGGACTACGAACTGACGATTACCCTTAAGCAGCCCTTTGCTGCCTTACCTGCCCTACTGACTTTCTTTGGTGCTTGTGCTGTTTCGCCCCAAGCCTACACTATCGGTCCAGGTCAATTTAAACCCAAAAGCTTTGTGGGAACTGGCCCCTACAAACTAGTGGACTATGGCAGTGATTCTATGCGCTTAGATGCTTTTGACCAGTATTGGGGCGAGCCACCTGCGAATCAAGGGGTCAATCTACAACTGTTATCGACTTCTGCCAATTTGTTCAATCAGTTTCAGACCGGAGCGATTGATGTCGGATATCAGGTGTTGGAAACAGACCAGATTCAAAGTCTGCAAACACAGGCGTCCACTACCGGATGGCAAGTGATTGAGGCTCCGGGCAATGCGGTTACTTATATGGTGTTGAATGTTAAACAGAAACCGTTAGATCAGGTGGCTATTCGGCAAGCGATCGCTCTACTCGTTGATCGACCTTTGATTCAACAACGGGTCTTCCAGGGACAAGCTGAACCGCTGTACAGTCTTATCCCTAATACTTTTGATGAAGCCCAACCTGTCTTTCAAACCCAATACGGCGAGGGAGATCCTGCTCAAGCTCGCCAGTTGCTAACAACAGCAGGATATTCTGCTCAGAAGCCCTTGACCATCGATCTTTGGTATCCATCAAATTATGCAGCCCGACGATTGATTGCCAATTTAATGAAAGCTGTAGTGGAAAAACGGTCTCAAGGTATTCTCAAGCTGAAACTACAGAGTGTGGAGTCTACCGTTGGCAACAACAGCTTGGATAAAGGCATTTACCCGTCTTACTTAGTCAATTGGTATCCTGACTTTTTCGACCCTGACACCTATATTCAGCCTTTCCTATCCTGTGGCCAAGGATCCGCTACCACAGGTTGCGAGGAAGGGGGTAGCCGTTCATTAGGATCGTTTTACTATAACAGTGAGATGAATCAACTCATTGAGCAGCAGCGACAAACCCAAGATCCGCAAGAACGACAAGAAATCTTGCAACAAGTTCAGGAAAAACTAGCCGAAGATATTCCCTATATCCCCCTCGTTCAAAAAAAGGAGTATGCCTTCAGTAGCAAAGGGGTTGAAGGGGTACAAATTACCAAAAATCAGCAGTTCCCACTATGGACAATTCGTCGATCAAAATGATTACATATTGCCGAGGCTGAACTCAGGTTATGCTGACCCTCCAGGAAAGAGAATTAGCTTCGCGGCAAAGCCCAAGACCGCCAGAAACAGAGCTGCTAGAAATGTCCACAGGCGATTGTCCTGCGATCTTAATTGCACTTTCATATCCGCAAATTGGGTCTCAGTACTTTTTTTGAAGTCAGCAATTTGGGCCTCAGTAGTTTTTTTGAGATCAGCAAATTGGGTCTCAGTACTTTTTTTGAGATCAGCAATTTGAGTATCGCTACTTTTCTTGAAGTCTTCCAACCGAGTTTCGAGAGAATTAATTCGTTGGTCAATGCTGTTGAATCGTTCTTCAGTCCGAGCTTGACTAACTTTTATCTCTTGCACATCTGTTTGAATGCTCTCTACCACAGTGGTGAGTTTCCCCAACTGTCTAAGAACTTCTGTGGTATCGGTAGTTTGGGTCATAACAACTTAGATGGCTTTTGGCCCAACGCCTTGGCAAGGATATACCCAATATAGCCTTATCACAGCCCAAGCAAAGTGACTGCCAAACATGACTGGGTTGGTTAATCCCTCTTAAGGATTGAACGATTGCCAAAGTTGAACTTCAATGCCACTAGCATCAG
>ENA-ORXU01001583-ORXU01001583.1-marine-metagenome-genome-assembly--contig:-NODE-1583-length-18009-cov-4.579132_pt1 | contig 18009 bp, 13 predicted proteins | sample MGYA00237869_ERZ511484 | MGnify/ENA metagenome assembly ERZ511484
TGGTTTTGGCTTTGCTAGGTGACTCTACGATAAGGAGATGCTTGGGCATGGGAAGTTTCTTATAAGATGCTAAAGGAGGACAAAACTAAGATGATGATGCTTAGCACTATCAGAGATTGTCAGATTTCTACACTCCAAGAGCTCACAATAGCGCTTTGGAAGTATAGCCAACTCCACTAAATTGTTAGCTAGGCTGATGCTCACTAGCTTATGACCGCTGGATGGCTTTGCGGTCACCTATATTTGTCAGAGATACCATCATACTTATGAAAGAAATCTCACTGCTCTATACCACGCATCCTACTCGAGAGAGCGCCGATAAGGTCGCTCGCCAACTCATCGAAGAAAAGCTTGCTGCCTGTACACATGTCTATTCTGTAGATAGTTGCTACCGCTGGGAAGATAAGATTCAGCGCCAGCATGAGCATATGCTGCGTGTCAAAACGCTCGCTGAGATAGAAGATGACACCTTGAAGGTGATGGAAGAGACGCACAGCTATGACGTACCCATGATCCAAAAATCTCGCGTACAAGTGAATACGAGCTACTACAAATGGATGCTGGTGGTGCTGGAGAGGGAGTAAGCTCCGTGCTAGTCCTTGAAGTATTAATTTACTTGACTGTAAACACGCAGGAGCAAGCTAAAAGGATCCAAGTATCATGCAGAATCTAAATTAAATGCAATCAGTGGGTGTTGTCACTGGGAGAAGTTTGAGCTCGATGAGAAGGGTATCTGTAGACTCGATCAACTAAAAGTTGTTACTCCTACTGCCGCCTTGACAACTTTTACTTGCGGGCGAATCTAATATTTTGACAGTATTACTTACGTTCATTGCAACCACCCATTGGTTAACTCTCAAAGATATAATATCACTATCTAGTGTTTATGTATTTTTGAGAAATGTACAAGCTCAAGATACAAAGGGTTGGCCCTATCGAAAACGGATATGGCAGTCAGTGGCTTGAAATTAGTCCTCTAACAGTATTTGTTGGAGATCAAGGATCAGGCAAGAGTACAATTGCTAAGATTCTATCGACGTGTATCTGGATTGAAAAATCGCTGGTAAGACGGGACTGGAAAGCTGAATATATTACCAAGTACAACAGATTTGAGAAAGAACTTGATTTCCAGGGTATCAAGGCGTATCTGAAGGAGGACAGTCTGATTGAATACCAAGGTCCAGCATACCATCTAATATATAGCTCTCGAAATTTAGTAGTGAGATCTCGTGATTCTAACGGTACGTATAAGTTTCCTAAATTGATGTACATACCGGCTGAGAGGAATTTTGTAGCTGTTGTCGGATTGCCGCATCGTGTAAAGAGACTACCCAAAGCTCTTTACACCTTCATGGAGGAGTACCTTGATAGTATCAGCAGTTTGTCTGAGAAATTTGAATTGCCTATAGGAAATTCTCATGTGAGACGAAAAGGTCAAACATTGATACTCGAAGGACCAGGTTACTCAATCGGTCTTTTCCAAGCTTCCAGCGGATACCAAGCCCTAGTTCCTATGCTCATGGTTATTCAGCATCTCCAAAATATAGTGGTGATGGGGACGCCAAATGACGAAATGACACTAAGCGTTGATGAGAAAAAGAAGTTAGACAGAAAGATCACGTCACTCTTGAATGATACAAAGATTAGCGACGAGGTTAAAAGTATTGCTCTCAGGCATCTATCAGGGTCAACTGTATACGAAATGCTCGTCAATATAATAGAAGAACCAGAACTCAGCCTATATCCAGATTCACAAGGTGAGATGCTCTACAGCGTACTAGCATCGCATAATGCTATTCCAAATAACCACACGGTGATCACGACACATAGTCCTTACATTATTAACTACTTGACACTAGCTGCAAAAGCATACGAGATCTACCATACTGATAATTCAGCAACACTCTCTGTTCCTAGATTTTCTGCCATCAATGGTGAAGCGATTGTCATTTACAAAATGAAAGAGGGCAAGGTGACGAAAGTACAAAACTATAGATCTCTCCCATCTGATGAAAACCCACTTAATCAAGAGTTGGAGAAATTTAATACCCAGTTTATTGAGATGCTTATACATCAGAAAAATGCATGACTAGCACATTTACATCTACTTTATGCCTCACTCAGAGCTCCGCCAAGAAGTTTGGCTTGTGTGATGAAGAGTCTGATGGGATGAGCACAGTACGAGAGGATGATGGGCATCTCTGGCGTGCCACTGTTCTCAATAATTCCCTGACATCAGCTAGGTACTACGCAATAGATAAATGCGAAGATATCATCGAATATATACCAAAGGATGCAAAACGCTGTGATGGCTTGCTCAGCTTTAATGAGCAAGCTATATTAATAGAACTTAAGCATAGGAACGACACCACTTACTTCATAGATGGTAAAAAGCAAATAAAGTCGACCTTAAATTTTATTAAAGATGCAGACAAAGCTCTATACGACAAGATTGTCGCTGTATACGTATGTAATGACCTGCGCCCGCGAGCATCTCTACAAAGATCAAACAGCTTAGAGGAGTTTCACCTAGAATACGGTGTCATACTACGAGATAGGGCTACCATAGACCTAGATCAACTTATATAACGACGCGGAAAGGGCTCTTGACGATATGAGTGCGAATAACGTCTGAGCAGACCCCTACCCTTCTACGCCCTGCGCCATCAACCATGCCTGTAGAAAACCATCAAGATCTCCGTCTAGTACGGCATCAGTATTTCCAGTCTGGAAGCCAGTGCGGTGATCTTTGACTCGTCGATCGTCTAGGACATAGGAGCGTATCTGGCTCCCCCACTCGTTGGCCATTTTGCCAGCCTCGATCTTTTGCTTTTCTGAGCGTTGCTTTTCCAGTTCAAGCTCGTAGAGTCTCGACTTGAGCATCTGTAAAGCTTTATCTCGGTTCATGTGCTGAGAGCGCTCTTGCTGGCACTCTACGGCGATACCTGTAGGTAAGTGCCGCACGCGGACGGCGGATTCCGTCTTATTGACGTGCTGCCCACCGGCTCCCGATGCTCTGAAGGTATCCCACTCTATGTCTGCTGGATTGACTTCTACCTCGATGGTATCATCTATCATAGGATGGACAAAGACACTAGCGAATGACGTCATCCTCTTTCCTTGACTATTAAATGGGCTGACGCGCACTAGGCGATGCACGCCATTCTCGCCTTTGAGAAGTCCAAAGGCGAAGTCGCCATGGATTTCTAGCTCTACACTCTTGACACCCGCGACGTCTCCCTCAGTGATATTGAGAATGCTTTTCTTGAAGCCTTTCTTATCGCACCACATCTCATACATCCTCTGTAGCATAGCGCTCCAGTCGCAGCTCTCTGTACCGCCAGCACCAGCATTAATCTGGAGGATACAACCGAGAGGATCCTCTGGCTGATTGAGCGTACTACGAAACTCTACATCGTCAAATTTCTCTAGGACTTTCTGATAAGCAGCTTCTAATCGCTCAGGAGCTATCTCGCCCTCACAGACATACTCTTGCATGATCTCTAGTTCCTCGAGCTGATCCTTAAGATCGCCATGGAGACCAAGCCAGTACTTGTGCTTTTTGATCTCTTGCATGACACCCTTGCCACGCTGGGCGTCATCCCAGAAATCAGGCGCCATGCTCTTTTGCTCTAGTTGCTTTACTTCAAATGTGCGGCTCTCGACGTCAAAGATACCTCCCTAGGAGATCCAGCCGTCGTGTGAGATCTTGGTATTGATCGCTGGTCATGTCTTATATAATTGTAGTGGAGTAAACATACAGATGCTCCGAGCTGATGAGCTCAGAGCACCTTCACTTATCTTATGGTCAGTAGGACTACAGGATATCCTCTAGTTCTACATAGAACATCAAGTCGCTTCCTCCAGGTATCCTACCACTACCTCGCTCGCCATAGGCAATCTCTGATGGTAAGAAAATAGTAGCCTTGGTGCCTTCATTGAATTGCTGAAACGCGATATCCCATCCTTGTATGACCTCGCGATTACCTATAGTGAAGGAGAATGGATTGCCACCACGGAAGCTAGTGTCAAACATAGATCCGTCTGTAGGCATGTAGCCATAGTACTGCGCCGAGATGCGATCACCTGGCTTAGCAGTAGGACCTGTACCTTCTTCGTGGATGATATACTTGAGACCGTCAGGACCTTCCTGCCACTTCACGGTACCAGCTTTATGCTGACTGTGCATATCAGCTGATAGCTTCTCTACCTCTGGTAGGCGAGCTTGATTAGCTTCCATGACTGCTTGCAATTCTGCCTGCGCTTGCATACGCTTAGCAGTCATATCCTCATCTGACATCACATCTCGTAGGATGATGACATACTTAAGTGTTTCTATGGTATCTAATCTTGGATCTGTCTGCTTCATAGAATCGACAGGGAATAGAATGACTGCACTATCACCCACGCTCATCTGAGCCAGGACTTCACCGATAGGTGGTATGCCTGCATCAGTCTTGCCAGTAGTGTCAAGTTTCATAGACGGAGGCTCAGGATATCCAGCTGTCGACTGGATCATTCTGTCCTTTTCATCTCGTAGATCGATCTGGAAGATTTGGAATTCGCCACTGGATGCCATCTCGTCAGAGCCACCCTTGTGGATGGTGTACTTGAATCCATTGCTAGTCATGTCGTTACTGCCTCCAGCGCTATCACATGATGTGATGCTGACGGAAAGGAGAAGTAGTGCTACGAGAGCTGTAAGAGAATATTTCATTAAAATGAGTTTATAATTTCTGATTTGTGTGTATTTGCGAGGTCTACGATTTTTTTCATCGTGTCTTCTAAACTGAGATCGCTGCGTCCACCAGAAGCATTCTTATGACCTCCACCATTGAAGTGCTGTGAGGCGAGTTTCTGTACGGAGAAGTCTCCTTTGGAGCGAAGTGATAGCTTGATATACTGCTTGTTCTGCTGTGTTATGAGCGCTGCGAGGTTGATTTTGTTCAGAGATAGTATATAATTTACGATTCCTTCCGTATCTCCTCGCTGAATCTTAAACTTCCTATGATCATCTAGATTTAGATAGATCACACCAGTGCCCAGATCTGGGAAGATGCGCATTCGATTAGCCAAGCAGTGTCCGAGTAGTTCGAGGTGTTTTCTGGATTGTGTATTGAAGACTTTATTCTGTATGTAGCTAGGATCCACCCCTTTGGCCAATAGGCCGCTGGCTACTCTGAATACCTCTGCACTGATCGTATAGCGGAAGCTTCCTGTATCTGTGAGCATGCCTACGTAGAGGTTCTCTGCCATGATGTGATCCATCTTGTCCAGCTGATTCATATCCTCGATGAGTCGATAGATAAGTTCAGCGGTACTGCAGGCTGTAGGATCGCTATAGTAGGCATCAAAGTATGGCTCTGGATCAAGATGATGATCGACTAGAAACTTGGTGGCAGTAGACTCGAGCAACTGGTGTTGCAGCGGATCCACTCGTTCCCAACTGTTAAAATCAAGAGCGTAGATCTGTTGTGCAAGTGAAATAGCTTCGCGCCCTTCATCAGGAAAATTATCAAAGATCAGAATGTCCTTTGCTCCAGGCATCCACGACATATGCTTAGGAAATTCACTAGGAAGTATCACTGTGACTGACTGTCCCCTAGATCTGAGATACTGCGCCCAGGCAAGACTTGACCCCAAGGCGTCGCCATCAGGATTTCTGTGAGCGAGCACTACACTCTGCACGGGCATGGCAGTACTACTGCGAAATTTGTCTATGTCTGGTTTCATAATCGGCTGCAAAAGTCCGCAAATTTATCAAGCTGTGGAAACGATGTGCAGGATTCCTCAGATCTGCCCCGTACTTTTGCAGCCTTTCTCCGAAGTGAGAGCTTAGCTAATAGCTTACTCTTTGCTCAAAAGAGATTGTGAAACACAAATTTGATTTACCATTTACCGATACTAAAACACAAGAAAGATGTCAGGCAAAAGAACATTTACGATGATCAAGCCAGGAGCTGTGCGCAATGGCCATATAGGTGCTATACTCGATAAGATCTGTGGAGCAGGTTTCCGTATTGTAGCTATGAAATACACTCAGCTCAGCCCAAAGAAAGCTGGCGAATTTTATGCCGTACACAGTGAGCGACCATTTTACGGTGAGCTAGTTGACTTCATGTCAAGCGGTCCTATCGTAGCGGCTGTACTAGAGAAGGATAATGCTGTAGAGGATTTCCGTAAACTCATAGGAGCGACTAATCCTGCTGAGGCGGCTGAAGGTACTATCAGAGCACTCTACGCAGAGAGCATCGGTGAAAATGCGGTGCACGGATCTGATAGCGATGAGAATGCTCAGATAGAGGCTTCCTTCCACTTTGCTGGCACGGAGATGCATTAGGGCACAGTGGGCTGATGACCCTAGACTCTTCTAGTACGCGCTCCGCGAGATCTACGGAGTTACTTAGACTCTCAAGCCTGCATCAGCATCTGGGGAGCTTATGCTCCGTGAGATCTGTCTGGTGTCTTGACTTGTGGCTGGGTTTAACTGCGCTGATCATGATTGACAGCTGCTTATAAGCCTGAGCCATATCTGTATGGGACGTACATCAGTGTGGACATCACACATTGCCATACTGGCAAATCGCACGTAACCAATCAAGCAAAGGACACCAAGGTAATTCCTTTACCACCTTGCTCGTCAGCCGGATGGCTATACTCTATCGCGCTTGGATATGTCTTGAGCACTTCCCAGAGCGCATCTCGCAATTGACCGGTGCCTTTACCATGGATAATTGTGAATCCTGACAGTTTCTTGAGTAAGGCTCTATCCATATAGGTTTCTAGAATAGCACGAGCTTCTGCGGCTTTTATGCCACGGAGATCTATACGATCCTTGATATCTGCTACTGAGCTGGTTGTCTGGATCTGTATGGACCGATTACGATTAGTCGCTATGGGCTTGATGGTGCGCACTAGATCGCGCATAGGAGCTTCTACACGCATGAGTCCCGTATGGATATAGACGCGATTACCGTCGATCTCTACGACTTCCCCTCCTAGATCTCCGCCTCTTAATCGCACATGTGATCCTACTTCTATAGGTCCACCACTCTCCTGCTCCTCTTCGCGGAGCATCTCTTCCTTAATCTTTACAGAGTCTGAGCGCAGCGACTTTTTTCGTTGATCGAGCTTGTCTTTGACTTTTTCAAGTGACGCAGTCTCTTTGATATCCTGCAGCTCGGTCTTCACAGAAGCCAGTTCCTTATCGATTTTTGTACGGAGCTCTAGCTCCATTTCTTTGGACTGGAGGCGTACCTTTCTACGGCGCGCTTCTAGGCTCTTGTTCATACGGTCATAGTTATCTATGAGCCGATCAAGCTTGCGCTGTTTGTCTTCAGCAGATTGCTCTAGATCTATGAGTTTTTGCTCTTTACTTTGGAGCGATGAGAGGATGCCCTCGAGCATGACTTGGTTGTCTCCTGCTAGCTCTCTGGCTTTCGCCAAAATGTGCTCTGGAACTCCCATACGCTGCGCTATCTCGAAGGCGTAGCTATTACCGGGATGCCCAAGAACAAGCGAAAATCCTGGTTCTAATTTTTCATCATCGTAGCTCATCGCACCATTGATCATGACTGGGTGCTTATGCGCCAAGATCTTAAGATTAGGGTAATGTGTGGTAGTGATGACGTAAGCATTTTTGCGCGAAAGCGCTAGCAAAATAGACTCCGCAATAGCTCCGCCTATCTGTGGATCCGTACCACTTCCAAATTCGTCAAGTAACAAGAGCGTCCTAGAGCTAGACTTCTTGAGGAAATATGTGAGGCTCTGCATCTTGCTACTGTACGTACTCAACTCGTCGTCTATCGACTGCTGATCACCGATATCTGTGAAGATCTGATGATAGATACCAAGTTGGCTGCCCTCACCACAGCTAATGGGCATGCCGCATTGAAATAGGGCTTGGAGCAGCCCTACTGTCTTCATAGTGACCGTCTTACCACCCGCATTGGGCCCACTGAGGATGAGGACCCGCGTGTCGCTATCAAGTCTCAGATCAAATGCGACTACGTCTCTAGGATCATTGAGATACTTGAGTAGCAGTACGGGATGTCGAGCTTCCTTGAGGACTATGATAGGATCTGGGGAGCACCTTACTGGATGAGCTCCTATGATGGCCATGAGACGCGCCTTGCCTTGGAGTAGATCTAGCTGTGTCAGACTATCAGTTCCTGACTGAAGCTCCTCTCGGTACGGTCTGAGCTCATCGCATAGGGCTAGGATCAGCCTGCGGAGTTCTTGTAAGCGCTCATGGTGCTTCTCCTGGATGTCATTGTGCATGATGACGAGATCCTGCGGCTCGATAAATGCAGTCTTACCTGTACTACTGTAGTCGTGAATGATGCCTGGGATGGCACGCTTATGTGTCACCTCTACACTGAATACGCGTCGACCATTGCGCATGGTCTCTTCGCTGTCAGATAGATAGGAGGACTGTGAATATTGCTTTTTAAGACTAGAAAATCTCTCACTCAATCGTCCTCGTAATCTTCCGAGCTCTGTACTGATCCTTCCTAGGGCCGGCGAGGCATCATCTCGCACTTGATCTCTGCTGTCGAGGAGTCGATCTATCTTTTCTAGCAACTTACTAGTCTCTTCAGGCCAGTCCATCATAGACTCGACATGAGGATACTCATCTTCCGCTTCCTTGGCTTTCCATGCTTTCTGAAGCTGATGCATAGACTGGAGATTGTGCCTGATCTGAGCCAGTTCCTCGAGTTCAAGTACATAGCCTGGCACCGCTAGGTGCTTGAGGATCTCTTGTAATTCTGTATACCTATGGATCCGCCATGGCATCTCACTATCGAGGATACCACGCATCTCACTCATCTCAGCCTGCATCCGTGTAATCGATTCAGCATCTCTATATAGCATCAGCCGATCTACTAGATCTTGAGCTGGCTCACATACGCAGAGCGACTTGAGCTTATCAAATAACACAGATAGCTCAAGCTGCTCGTAAAAGAGCTTGTCGTGGATCTTTATGGGCTTGGGAGCGGTGGGCATGGGCATGTCTACTCAGGATAAATAGAATTACCTGATGCAATGTTTTCTGAGATCATAGTAGAGACTATTTGATACCTTCTCCAGAGCTGGTGCTGGAGACTTCCTCTTTCTTCTTTTTATTCTTCTTCACTGACGTGAAAAAATCTCTAAGATTATCAAATTCTTTACGGTAGCTGAGTCCTACACCAAAGCGTCGTATACGACCTTCTATGGTCTCTTCAGATTTTTGAAAGGCTCGCAACTTGAGACGTCCATCCTGAGAGAGAAGATACTCAATGACGACATCTTCACCGACAAATGTGCCACTACTTATCGGAGAATTATTAATAATGTTAGCACCAGCATCAAAGACTAATCGATCATTAAGAAAGCTTGGCTTGAGCTTGAGGAGAATCTCGGAGCTTTCTAGGATGCTCTCGTTAGCTAATTGGTCTATAGCCTGATAGTTAGACACATCAAATCTAAAATCGAGGCTCGATATGAAATCTACGTCATCCACGGCCTCTGCCAGTAGTCCAGATACCATGAGAGATAGCTGATTAGACAGGAACTCACTTACCGTATTGAAACTAGAGCTAGCAGCGATACCGCCAAAGTTTCCACCAGCTCCATTGCTAGTAGGGAGGAATGATCTAAAGGCTATAAGGCTACCTACTTGCTGATTGAGTGCGTCTTGATCAGACTTGAGGACTCGTATCTTACTATCAGCAAGTGATCGCAGCTCTCCTGTAAGCTGTGGGAAGGCGAGATCAAAAGTGATATCTGGTTGGAGTAGTGATCCGCGCATCTGCAAGGTAAGATCAACTTCTGTACGGTTACGAGCTTGCTGCTGTGCATTCTCTGAAGCGACTGGAAGATACTCGGCTAGGAATGCACTGAGCGATGTGCTCAGACCTTCATAGACGGCATCTATATTGATATTAGCATTGAGCGGATCACCAGTCCACTGTATCTTGCCGCCCTTCACTACACTGAAGCGCTTATTAATCCAGCCTTTGGTGAATAGATACTGACCGTCCACGACCTCGTAGTTGCCATAAACTTCAAATCGTCCTTCACGACTGATCTCGATAGCGAGATTGCCTCGACCTTGACCCTGTAAGATATCACCAGTGCGCTCATTAAATATAATTTGCAACTCTGCCTGATCTGTAATGGCAAGATTCATGGATACATTGACACCCGTGCTGATATCCACAAACTCCAGTGGCTCTATTTCTTTATTCTCGATGGTATCCTCTGCCGTGATAAATCGTACAAAGCTGCTCTCATCATCATAGGCTGTACTAGCCTGGATAGGCATGATAAGTGAAGTACCTTTACCTGCAGTGGCATTGATGACTATATCTGTAGCGCTGAAAGGACCTGTAAAGCTGGCATTGAGGCTTCCACGTGCTTGTCCATAGTACATATTATTATCACCCTTCTTAGTATTGAGAGCAACCACATCATCTGCATCGATGCGTACATCAAGCCGTAAATCCTTGAAGTAATCGTGTCTGATGCCGCCAGTTAAGATTCCTGGTTGACCATTGATATCGGTTAGTTCTGCACCCGTGGCATCGAAGAAATTCTCTTTGATCTGGACTGTCTGTTCATCGATATAAAACCCAGCTTGCAAATAGTTAACTACTACATAGCCATCACTGACGGTCATGCTACCGTCTGGAACTGGCTTTCCATCTACATCAGTTATATTCATGGCCATATTAATCCGACCCTTCGTATCGCTGATACCATCACCAATAAAGTACTCTAGAATGTCCAGTGGATAATCTTTAGCGTTGATGGCGAGATTATAGTGGTTTGTTTCTTGGCTCGTAATGCTGCTAAGCGAGACGATTCCTTTACTACTGAGTCTAGAATTACCATCATCTATACTTACATCCATAGATAGAGATCGATCTAGTTTAAAGTATGATACGCTGCCAGCAAGGACACCTTGATTATCGTCATTAATGATAAATTCATCGCTGAATACCTTGGCGGATATTTCATTGACACTGCTAAGCTTGTCGATTTCAAAGCTGATCTCAGCTTTTCCTGCAAAGTCTAGCTTAGGATAGTCCCACACTTCATTAAGTAAGCCTAGATCTATACCAGTGACCTCACCTTCTAGCCCATTACTGTCACGGCTTTTCCTGATGATGAGTGCCTGATCGTCCTTACTCACAGAAAAGTTGGAAATATCAACTATGCCGTCTGTGATCGAAAGTACATTCTCTGGATTGAGTACCCAGCTTTCACGTCTGTCAAATAATCGATCAAAATGAAATACATAGCTATCCTCATCTACCTTGAGTTCTCCGAGTATATCTAGCATGGGTGTAAGATCTTTGATGCGCTGACTCTGTACGCTGAATAAGATATTTTCTGGATTTATATCCGCTTCCACATCTAGAGGACTTATCTGAGTCCTACCTACTCTTATGCCACCTACATAAGCGCCAACGATATTGGCCCCTCGGTCTCCTGTCTGACTCACTTGCACATCTGAAATGAGTATACGCTTAAGCTGTAGAGAATCAAATGTGATATTGGTATTAGATCCTGGTCTGCGATTATCAAGGACGCCATCTGATTCTAGATTAAAAAATCGGACATTGGCAGCACCGAGAAGATTCAGCAAGTTTTTACTATCTTCCATCTCTATACTATAGTTAAAGTAAGCCTTGGAAGAGTAATCGGGTTTCTGCTTGAGAGTCAGCATATCTGCGTAGCGAGGATACTGTGACCTGACCAGATACTTGATATCCTCTGCTATTTGCGTCAGTTTAAAATCGCCATTAATCTTTACATCACCTAGGTCTGTACGAGCAACTACTACTCTATCCTTTCCATCAAAAGCCAATCGCAACTGCAGCTCTTTCAATTCATGAATGTACTTTCCATCATCGATTGTAAGATCGGTTGCACTTACTGTACCGATGGCGCTATCAATTTCACTATCTATCAAGTCTATATCCAGAATTCCACTGACTGCAAAGTCATCCTCGGTGAAGTTGAGCGCTTCCAAGTCTAGCTTCTTTACATCTGCCTGGAAATCAATTCTAGGCTTTGCTCCTCTAAAATCCACCTCACCATCAAAGGAGAGGTCGGCATCATCACTGCGTAGTTCTAGCTTACCATTAAATCTCTTATTTTCAAATTCTCCTTGAGCTGCCACATTTTCGTATCGGTAACCCCTATAGTCTAGATAGGTGATATCTGCTTCCAATAAGGAGTTGACGCTTTCTAGGGTCAGACCTCTTCCATTTTTCACCGTAGCTCGGAGGGTCGTACGACCAAAATCTGGATCCTCTGCCCAATCTCCTAGATCAAAATCGTAGAGCTGTAAATCTCCTGTGTAAGTCGCTTTGGATTTACCGCCTTTAGTATCCAATCGCATATCTATCTTAAACGAACCTAGATCTGAATTGCCATTTCCACTCATGACAAAGTCTTCAATCAGACCATCAAAATATCCTTGAAAGCTAACCTCGCCCAGATTGGCAAAATTGGTAGGGATTTTTACACCTGGTGATAACTTCTGTATACTTTCAGAGCTAGTTCGAAATTCTTTAAAATCAAAGTTAAAAAGCTCCTCACCTGGCACTGTGAGATTACGAGTTGAGAAGTTTCCTTCAAATGCCAGTAGGTCACCTAGACGCATACGCACCTTTCTACCCCGCAGGTTATTCACATGACCTAATAGTCTACCATCGTAATAGAGTGTCTGCTTAGCATTGGCCTTGAAAAGAGGCTTGGAAGCCAAAGCAGGAATAAAATGAGTAAGATCATCTATCAGGATTTTACTCTGATGAAGTCTAAAATCCATGATCACTTTATTCTCAAAATCCTTAAAATCAGGATACTCCCGATACTTCATGATGATGGTGTCTTGCAGAGTGGTGTTACGAGAAGTCAGAGCCACATCATTGATATCTGTCCTCGTAGGTGTAATGGTGCTCATACCAGCTGTCAATTTGAGCTTATAGCCTGTATCAAATTGTAAGCTGATCTCATCTGCTTGGCCAGCGAAGTGCCAATCCCGTATACTTATATCATTCAAGTCTAGCACCACGTCACTAAGCGTGAACTTGGAAAGATTGAGCTTACCAGGATAGGTAGGTCGGTCCGGTGGCGCTCTTTGATTATCAAGACTCACTGTGCCGCCTTCTAGGAGGAATGACTTGACGGTGAAAGTGATAGGGTCTTCGATGACCTTATCTTCATCCTCTACTCCCTCCACTGGGACTTGTAGTAAATCTACCAGCGGATCGGTTATTTTGACCTTCTCGATGATCACTTGCTTACCAGGAATATCAATCTCGCCTATCGCCACATCCGCATCCTTTACATAGAATTTTTCGTAGTTGCCTTTCCATTGATTATCATGGATAAACGTCACATCGTGGATCGAAACATCTGAAAGAGAATAGATCCACTCTGGTGCAACTACCGTGGTGTCTTTGGTAGCAGTACTCTCTTTCTTGCCCTTACTACTCATAGCTTGAAGGATGAGGTCGATGTTGGACTGATCTGATCCTAAGGGTTTTTGCAGAAAGAAGTATCCACCAGAGAGATCAATGCTATTGAGCGAAAGCTCTCTACGAAAGAGGCTCACGAGAGATTTGTCAAATGTGACATTGAGAGATTCCAAATCAAGGATCGTGTCAGCATCAGCGGATACCAAACTCACCTCCTCCAGCGTAAGATCCTCCCATGGATTGAGGTAAAATCGGTCTAGCACAAGATCTGCACCTGTCTTCTCCTTCACGGCTTTCTCTAGGCGCGATATACCGTACTGCTGCACAGCGGGCAGTTGAACTAGTAGCGGTATGAGGAGTAGTATTAAGACTATGATGATCATCATCCATAGGAAAACCGTGCGCAGTCTTTGACCTCGCTTAGGCTTTGATGATGATGTATTGTTCTCCATAGAAAATCGGTAGACGTAAAAGTCGCCAGTATATGTTCACTTCAAAGAACGCATTCTGGGAGCTGATCGTGCTACATGGGTAAGACGCATAGATCGCTCAAATAGTGTCTCTAGTAGTAGGGTTTAACGCTATGGTATGTTCGTATGAATGACTGAACAGTATATCTGGAATTTCTATGGAACATCTCATGATCGACCACCTGTAGACATGACTAAAATGATAGACGTACTTTTGCTGTATGAGCGGCATGACATCTAGACCTCGCGGTATCTTGACAGCGATATTCGCTGGCTTGCTTGTAGCTGGAGTGGTCTACTTGATGATGCTCGATAAGGGCACAGATGATCATTTGATGGACACATCTACTGAGCTAGAGCCACAGATCGCTGAGCAGTACCTAGGTTATAATCTATCTGATATCTGTATAGAAACTCATAAAGTACAGGCTAATCAATTTTTCTCAGAGATCTTATCGGCTTGCGGGCTGAGTGGTCGTGATATCCATGTATTAGTCGAATCTACTGCCGACATATTCGATCCTCGCAACCTTCGCACAGGAAAGAAATATGAGGTCATCTATGACGCCGACTCTGGTGTACCGGATGCGCTGCGATATGATGTAAGTAGTACTGACTATCTCCTCTATGACCTCCATGCTAAGTGTGCTGAGAGATGCGAGCGCGAGTCTACTGTCAAGATCGCTGGGCACAGCGGAGTCGTGACCAGCTCTCTATGGGTAGCCATGGTGGAAGGTGGCATGCCCGCAGATCTAATTGATAAGATGCAGGACGTGTATGCTTGGTCACTGGATTTCTACCATTTACAGAAAGGTGACAGATTCAAACTTATCTACGAGGAGATCTATGTGGATGGTGAGTACAGTACATCAGGAGATATCTTGGCTGCAGAGTTCATCACCTCAGGCAAGGTCTTCCCCGCTTTCTACTATGTCACTGAAGAGTATGCGGGCTACTTTGACGAAGCGGCACGCCCTATGAAGAAGGCTTACCTCAAAGCTCCTGTGAAGTACAGTCGTATCTCAAGCAGATACAATCCTCGGAGATTCCATCCTGTCCTGAAGCGTCGTAAAGCTCATCTCGGCACCGACTATGCTGCACCTACTGGAACACCAATATATGCCGTGGCTAATGGCGTGATTACCAAGGCTTCCTTCACTAGAGGAAATGGTAACTATGTCAAGATCAAGCATGACAATCAGATCTCAACGCAGTACCTCCACATGCGCAATATCAAGAAAGGTATTTCTCCAGGAGTACAAGTGAAGCAAGGGGACGTCATAGGATACGTCGGGCAAACCGGTCTAGCCTCTGGACCACATGTGTGCTTCAGATTTTGGAAAAATGGCAAGCAGGTAGATCACTTACGTGAAAATCTTCCGCCGCCGAAACCCATGCCTGAGGACGAAATTCCATTCTTCGAGCAGATCCGTGAGATCATGCAAGCACAATTAGAAGAGATAGAATACGATCTCAACGAGCCCGCCTAAAATGTAAAATGCTACGAGGAAGTAGAAGCTTTCTTAAGGGTAAATCCGAAGGTAGAACCTTGACCGATGGTGCTCCGTACATTGATAGTTTGTCCATGAGCTTCTATGATATGCTTGACAATTGATAAGCCAAGACCAGAACCACCAGCTTTTCTAGAACGACTGCGATCAACTCTGTAAAATCTATCGAAGAGGTGCTTGAGATGCTTATCTTCTATGCCCATGCCGTTATCAGATACTTCGACTAGGATGTCTGGACCTACATCGTAAAAGCCCAGCTTGGTCTCGCCTCCTTCACGACCATACTTTATGCTATTCATCACCAGATTTATCAATACTTGACGTATGCTTTCTCTATCTGCGAGCACTTTGCCTATGGACTCCATCCCTGGCTTTAGCGCTAGCGTCACATTACTTTCTTCTGCCAGTTTATCTAAATCACTGAGCACCTCTTTAACTAGCTCTACTATACTAGTCTCTGACATTTCCATTTCTATCCCTCCACTATCCATACTTGATATCACGTCGAGATCATCCACGATGGTGATTAAGCGATCGATATTATTCTTTGTCCTATCAAAATAAAATGCTCGACGGTCTGAAGACAGATTATTCTCAGAGAGAGTTTCGATAAATCCTTGAATGCTGAACAAGGGAGTCTTGAGCTCGTGCGATACATTGCCGATAAATTGCTTTCTATAATCTTCCAGTTGTCGCAAATTATTTAATTCTTCTTCACGGTTGTCAACCCAGTCTGTCACCTCCTGCTCTACCTTTCCAAATACATCTTCCTGAAGATATACTTTCTCCTTGTCAGCGGTAGATACTTTGGTGCGCTTGATGAGCTTATAGATCGGCTTGATCTTGCGATAGATATACCGACTCAGAAATTGCCTTAAAAAAATGTAGGCCGTCAACGTCACTACTGTAATTGACAAGAGGAGACTGAGTACTGCATTTAAGTTAACCACCTCTATGATGACGTAAACCAGCAGACAGCTTACAACACCAAATAAGATCGCAAATAAAGATGCAAACGTATGCGGAGTAGGATTCTTAAACATGGCTAGAACGTGAACTTATAACCTACACCCTTGAGTGTTTTAATAAATTCAGATCCAATCTTTCCGCGCAATTTTCTCACATGAACATCTACAGTACGATCTACTACGATGACATCAACGCCCCATACCTTATTTAATATTTCTTGTCTGTTAAATACTTTACCAGGCTTCGAAGTGAGTAAACGTAGAAGTTCAAACTCTTTCCGCGCCAGCGGGATAGAAACACCATCGAGCTTGACCTCAAATTTTTCATGATTAATGACAAGACGACCAAAATTCTTAGCACCTGCGTCATTACTTTTTTTCTTTCTGATACGTCGAGTAAGTGCATTGATTCTACTGACAAATACCTTGGGCTTGATAGGCTTGTGAATATAATCATCTGCTCCCATGTCGAGAGCTTCGATCTCTGTGTCATCTCCATTCTTAGCTGTCAGAAATGCGATGAGACACTCTTGGAAAAGCTCATGCTCCCTAAGCTTTGCACAGAGCTCTACTCCGTCCATATGAGGCATCATGATGTCAAGAATAAAGAGGTGCGGCTGATACTTCAACGCTATACCATAGGCTTCCATTCCGTCTGAAGATGTCTCAACTTGATATCCTTCTCGTGCCAGCGCAAAGCTTAGAAACTCGAGAATATCCGGTTCATCATCTACAATCAATACTTTGAGATCAGCTTTCTTCATAAGAATAAAGATGTGGTAAAGCCCTTTGGGACAGAGCGAATTACATATTATAAAATTATGAAGTTATGACAATCTGCCATTAAGGAGCGTAAGGAGCTGCTACTTGTCGGCATCTGAGCGGAGTCTATCCTTGACCTGCTCTTGTAGCTTTACGTAAGCTGCTAAATCGTCAAGTAGGTAGCTCATAGCATTATCCCACTGATCAGTGGTGATATCGTACCGCCGTAAGATCTGATCGTGATAGACCGCATGCATGCTATCCCGCACCGCATCAGGCACGCGATTAAGTGCCGCTTGAGCTATGTGCTTATCATAGAGCGCGTCGATCATGACCTCATCTGGTATGCTCAACTCAAGCTCGCTCTTGCAAGCTAGGAGAAGCACACACACACTTAGTACTACATATTTCACTGCGTATAGAGTTTAGGATAGATAAATGCTCTCAAAGTGCCACTATGAGGACTCACCTCAGACCATGTTTCTACCTCATAGTCTACTATACCGATGCCGCAAGTCGGGACATTGGGTATAGACCCGTTGCTGACGCTGTCAAGAATATCCGTCCAGCAAGGATTGTGCCCTATGACGGCGATGGTACGATGATCATCCGTTACATCACCAATAGCACGAAAGACATCTGCGACGCCTGGATGATACAGCTGCGGAGAAAAGGTCAATCGAGCCTCGTCAAGCTCATATACCTCTGTAAAGTATGCACAGGTCATGCGAGTGCGCCGAGAGTCGCTACTAAGTATGGCATCCATACTTGTCTGCAAACCTTGTAGTTTTTGAGCCATAATAGGCGCATCGCGAATGCCACG
>ENA-ORXU01001584-ORXU01001584.1-marine-metagenome-genome-assembly--contig:-NODE-1584-length-18001-cov-679.475340_pt1 | contig 18001 bp, 17 predicted proteins | sample MGYA00237869_ERZ511484 | MGnify/ENA metagenome assembly ERZ511484
ACATAGCCTTAGCACAGCCTGTCCCGAACCCCGATTCGGGATAAGGATTTCAAAGGATTCTTAGACGGAAAAAAGACAGTATAATGGCACATGTTATTTAATTTCTTTCACTTATAGTTTTGGCGAGGTATCAAAGAAGGCGTTTATCGAGATAACAGGTATTTTACCTCTTTTTGTGTAAAAATCTGACTTTAGAGTATTATAAATCAAAAATAGATGTAACTTTATTGTACGTATTATTAAAATTACCAGATAAAAGCGTAATATTGCAAACTTTTCTAATGCGGCACATCCCTAAGTACATTGTTTAATTTTCATGCCTTGAAAAAGAAAAAAATAAAGTCGTCAAGAATCTGCATTTATTAAAACCCTGTTCCTAAGTGGTTAAGCACAAATATAAAATTAAAATATGAAAGAACATACTTGGACAAGTGAAAAATTATTCGAGAAATTGAGTAAGAGTAAAAGTCAAAAGGCATATTGGAAATATGTGAATGAGTTGAGAATACGACCTTCAAAATATGTTTATAATAAGGCTTATGAATTAGCGCAGTCGAAAGAGCCAAGAAATAGGATGATTGGAATTGACGTGCTATCACAATTGGGGGACAATCCAAGGTTTAAGATTAAGAAGACGTTAAAATTGTATTTTGAATTGCTGAAAAAGGAGGAAGATACTCTAGTCATCATGTCGATTCTTTATGGAATTGGTCACAATAATGAAGAATTAAAAGCAGCACACATAAAGCAATTAGCTAAGTTTAAAACTTCCAAACATCCTGAATTAAGGGAAGGCTTGGTAAATTCTTTATTGGGATTAGAAGATAATACGGCAGTCAATACGCTCATTTTTTTAATGTCCGATAGAGAGAGTTCGATTAGAGATTGGGCTACATTTGGAATTGGTAGTTTAATACCAATAGATAATCCGAAAATAAACAAAGCACTCTGGGCAAGAGTACTCGATAAACACGAAGAAACAAGGTCTGAAGCAATATTGGGATTGGCGATAAGAGGGGACAAGAATATTAAGGAGGTTATTATTCAGGAAATGGAGGAAGAAGATTGTGGAAGTTTGCTGTTTGAGGCGGCATCAGAATTGGGTGATAAATCAATTCAACAGCCATTGGAGAAATTATATAAGCGTTATAAAAAGGATAAAAACATTAGTAAAGGTTGGTTGAAAAGCTTGAAAAAATGTATTAAGTCATTAGATTAGAGAAGACGAAAAAAATAATCTACCCGTCTGAATTGATGGAAAAATCTACATCAAGCACGATATTGTGCGTCGTACTTGATGTAGATTTTGAGTAAATATAGCAACCTCACCCATAAAAAGCCTTCCCATCGCGCGCCATTCGTCGCAATAAAGGGCTGCAACGATACCTATCTTCGAGGTACTCATGGTATAGCGCATCCATGCGTGCCACGCATTCCGCGATACCAATTTCATCCGCCCATTTGAGCAAGCCTTTTGGATAGTTGACGCCGCGTGTCATGGCGAGGTCGATGTCATCACGAGAAGCGATATTGAGAAAGAGTGCGTCGGCGGCTTCATTGATGAGCATGGTGACAATGCGATTGACGATTTTTTTGCCTAAATCCTTATCTTCGTCGGGTGTAAGCGGACTTGTGCTTTTGCTATAATCGTAGAAACCTTTACCTGTTTTTCTACCCAAATAACCAGCTTCTGCAAGGCGTTTTTGTGTAAATGAGGGCTTATATCGCGAGTCGTACCAAAAGGCAGTAAAGACCGTTTCTGTTACCGTAAAATTGATGTCATTGCCAATGTAATCCATCAATTCAAAAGGTCCCATTCGGAAGCCGCCAATCGTTTTCATCGCCCAATCAATCGTTGCTACATCCGCGATACCTTCCTCATAAATCCGCAAGGCTTCGCCATAAAAAGGACGTGCTACACGGTTGACAATAAAGCCCGGTGTATCTTTGGCAAGTACGGTGGTTTTGCCCCAATCTTCGATGAGTTTTCGGGCGGTCGCGATGACTTTTGAGTCGCTTTGTATGGCGGGTATGATTTCGACCAATTTCATCAAAGGTGCAGGATTGAAAAAGTGAATCCCCAGCACACGCTCAGGACGCTCGCACGCTGCCGCTATCGAAGCAATCGACAAGGAAGATGTATTGGATGCCAGCATAGCATCCGCCGAAACAATACTTTCTAACTCCCTGAATACCTGCTTTTTAACGTCCAGGTTCTCTACAATCGCTTCAATCACTAGACCGCAGGATGCCATGTCTGCATTATCGGTTGTGTAATGGATTCGTCCTTGTATTGTAGTCGCTTCATCGGCTTCTACCCTACCCTTTTCTATCAAGCGATTCATTATTTTTTGGAGCTTACTTTTAGACGTTTCAAGTGCTTCCTTGCGTGTATCCGAAAGGAAAACTTCATGCCCCGCCGTAGCCGCAACTTGGGCAATTCCGCTGCCCATTGCGCCCGAACCTATTATACCAATTTTCATAATTTATAATTTGGATAACGTAACACAGACATTCCTGTCTGTGCCGTGTGAAGAATAGACAGGAATGTCTTTGTTACGTCTATCACGCCCCTTTAAACGTGGGTTTTCTTTTCTCTAAAAATGCGTTGACCCCTTCCTGATAATCTTCTGTATTGCTTGCTGCCTCTTGAATATCGCGTTCTGCATCGAGTTGAGTATCAAGGTCATTGGTGAGCGATTGATTGAGCAAACGTTTGGTTAATCCGAGTCCTTTTGTGGGCATAGTGGCGAGTTTTGTCGCGATTTTCCATGCTGTGGCTTCAAATTCTTCATCGGGAACGGCTTTGTAAATCATGCCCATTGCCTCCGCTTCTTTGGCAGATATTTTATCGCCCAACATCATCAATGCTGATGCTTTTTGCCAGCCAATCAAACGCGGCAAAAAATACGTACCACCACTATCCGGTATCAAGCCTATTTTACTAAATGCCTGAATAAAAGTCGCGGATTCGGTCGCTATCACCACATCACAAGCGAGTGCGATGTTCGCGGCTGCACCTGCTGCCACACCATTCACTGCCGCCACTATCGGCTTTTCCAATCCGCGGATTTTGCGAATTATCGGATTATAATGTTCATTCACGATGCCGCCAACGGTCAGTCCATTTGGGGGGTCAAGGATTTCTTGTAAGTCCTGTCCTGCACCAAATGCCTTGCCTGCACCCGTAATGTACACGGCTCTAATGTCTTGATTTTCAGCACATCCATCCAAAATATGATGTATTTCGAGTGCCATATCACGATTGAGGCTGTTGTACACATTGGGGCGATTAAAGGTGATTTTTGCAACGGAATTTTCTATTGTGTATAGTATCATAGTTGAGAGTGTGAGAGTTGAGAGTGTAGAGTATGAGAGTATAGAGTTGAGAGTATAAAAGTTGATTTTTTTCTCTTACACTCTACACTCTCATACTCTCTTTTATCTCGTAAATATTAGTTCTTTTTCGGTGGATAGATCTTCGTTGAATACGTAATTATCGTAATCAAAACCTTTGAGGTATTCGGGGTCGGTGATTTTATTTTTGATGATATAATGACACATCATCCCACGCGCCTTTTTAGCGAAAAATGCAACGATTTTGTAGGTACCGTTTTTATCTTCCTTGAAATTGACGTCAATCAATTTTCCGTTGAGTAATTTGGGTTTGACGGATTTGAAATATTCCTTAGAAGCTAAATTTATAATATACTCACTATCTGCATTTTTCAAATCTTCATTCAGACGATGTGTAATTTTTTCGTGCCAAAATTCGTAGAGGTTTTTACCGCGTTCATTTTGGAGTTTTGTACCCATTTCGAGGCGGTACGGCTGCATCAAGTCAAGCGGCCTGAGAATGCCGTATAAGCCCGAAAGCATACGCAAATTCCGTTGTGCAAATTCCAAATCTGCCTCATCAAAACTATCTGCATTCAAGCCCGTATACACATCGCCACGAAAAGCAAGTACCGCTTGTTTGGCATTTTCCAAATTGAAAGGCGTTTTGAAAGACCGAAAACGAGCAATGTTCAGTTCCGCAATCTTATCGCTCACGCCCATTAGTTTTTTGAGGTCTTCCACTGTTTTTTCTTTTAATATGCTTACCAACTCCTTACTATCTTTCGTAAAAGGAGAAGTCGTATATTTTTGAAGTGGCGCAGGGCTGAAATCTAATGTTTTCGCAGGTGATATGAGTAATAACATAATATTTAAGTTCGTCGTTCTTGGTTCTTACTGACTAAGTACCAGGAACAAAATAAGTGTATATTCTCGCGTCGTTCTTTTTCCTTTATACTTCACCAAATTTTCCTTAAATACAGTGAGTATTCGCGTCAAATTTGGTTCGTCTAAAGAAAAAATAACGACGCGAAGAATGTACATTTATTTAATTATATTTTATCTGAATTTGATAAGTACAAATTATATATCTTATTTTATCTCTAATGAAAAAATATTAAAGTTGTGAATCTTCTAAAAAAATGGCATTGTAATTTATTATTTTCATAAAAATGGCGTCACCATTTTTACATTACTAATTTTTTTTGCAAAAAAAAAAAACATTTTAAAATTTTAATACAAATCACTGTAAACAACTAATTATCATAAACTTACGCCGTATATATTAAAAAAAATCTTACTATTTAAAGTTAAATTAAATTCACTTTGAAATCCTGTATCAATGTCACAGTAATTTCGCCTAATTATTGGTCATTAAATTTATTATACATACATTTGAGACATAATACTACTACAGCAAAGTAGTTTTTTGTGTTTATTTGTTTGGGTTAGGGAGTCCTTATTTGGTGTTAGAACCAAGTAAGGTCTTCCCTTTTTTAGGGGGTACATAACACAGACATTTCTGTCTGTATTATCGTTTGTTTTGCATTTATGTTTTGCTATGCAAAATATAAATGCCACAGACAGAAATGTCCGTGTTAGTGAAAGGAATTAAATAAATTAAGTTTTTTGACTAAGTACACTGTTTTATAAATTTATTTACATTTTTTGACGTTTATTTTGAAATGAATCGAATCAAAAATGACGCGAATACTCACTGTATTTAAGGATTTTTTGGTGAAGAGTCATTTTAAAAGAAATACTCAAAAAAGTAAATAAATTTGTGAAACAGTGTACTAAGTAGTGGGACAAAAATAGGCTTACAATTTTGACGTGGGTATTTTTTCGATATTTTTTCTTACAAAAACCGCACATAGCCTACGCTATAGCCTGTCCCGAACCCCGATTCGGGATAAGGATTTTTGTAGGGAAAAATAGCGGAAAAAGAAACCGTCAAAGAGTAAGGATATTTTTGTCTCACTACTTACATTAAAATTCCACCTCCAATTCTACTTCTTCCCCGTCTCTTTCTACGACCACTTTCGTTTTGTCTCCTTTTCCAAATTTGCCGAGTGCATCCATATATTCATAAATGTCTTTAACTTCGTAATTTCCCATTTTCACAATGATATCATCGGCTTTCATACCACTTTTTTCTGCGGCTTTGCCTTCGCTTACACCGTCGATTTTCATGCCTTTCCCGGAATAGCCATAATTGGGCATCACACCGAGCGTGACGTTAAAGCGTTGTCTGCCTTGCTTTTGTGAATCTTTAGTTTTTGCAAAAACAAGTTTCTCTTCCGACTGCGAAGCGAGTATGAGCGAATAGATAAAATCTTCGACCTGCGACATCCCGTAATAATTGAGTTTTTCGTGGTCATCGGCGGGCTTGTGATAATCCGAATGTGTACCCGAAAAGAAGCTCAAAACAGGAATGTTTTTTAAGTAAAACGACGTAATATCGGTGGGTGCCATACCCGATTCGTGCGACTCGATATTGAGCGACCAATTCTGCGGTGTAGCTTTCACAATGAGGTTGCCCCATGCGGGTGATGTACCTGTACCTTGCAGTGTGAGCGTTCGGTTTTTGATGCGCCCAACCATGTCCATATTGAGCATATAATTGACATCTTCAAGCGAAATTGTAGGTTCAGTCACGAAATAATTTGACCCTAAAAGCCCCATTTCTTCGCCGGAAAAACCGATAAATAAATAATTTAAATCGTCGGTTTTTTCATTGTCTTTCAACGACTTAGCTAATTCAATCATCACGGACACGCCGCTTGCATTATCATCTGCGCCATTGTGAATTTCCGGCTCCTTGCCTGTGTGTAGCGACCCAAATGCACCATAACCCAAATGGTCGTAATGTGCGCCAATGACCACCGTATTTTCGGCTTCATTGTCGAGGTACCCAACTACATTATAGCCCTTGCGTTTGTCGGCGATAAGCTCGGTAGAGAGCGTGGCTTTTTTGCGAAGTGCTTTTTTTATCTGCTTGGTTTTTGTCGTAAAAACAACAGGAATATCAAGCGACGTGATTTTGCGGGTATAGTCCGGAATTGGCGTGTCTTTATTTTCGCCCGAATTGATAAAAATAACTGCCACCGCACCGCGTTTTTGTGCTACTTCTGCCTTATGTTTGAGGTCGGTAAATTGTGCGACACCAGAATGTGGATTATTGGCATCAATCGGTGTGGCGGTTTCGATGACGAGTATTTTCCCTTTCAATTTTTTCTTTCCTGCGTAGTCGTTCACGCCATCATTGGGCGATACGATGCCGTAGCCTACGGCTTCCAATTTTCCGCTTGCTGTGCCGTTGCCGCTAAATTCGAGTGCGTAAAAATCCACTCCGGCTTTTAAGGCTTTCTTTTTCAGGGTCAATGCGTTGTTTTTTCCGTAGAATTTGCCTGCTAATACATCAAATTCTTGCAAAAAACTACTGCCATCTCCTTTCGGTGTCAGTCCTGCGAGTTTGAATTGTTCGGAAATATAATCGGCTGCCATTTGCTCGCCTTTGGTGCCGGTTTCGCGTCCTTCCATCTCGTCCGAAGCGAGTATTTCGACGTGTTTTTTAAGGTCGGCAAAATCTTCCGCAGGTTGCGCATAAGCAAAACTCACGCTCAATACGAATAAAACGATAAACGTTTTTTTGACATTCGTAATGACTGCTTTAGCTGTCAAGTATTTCATTTTTTTCTATTTTTAATCAACTAAGTAACGACAAAACAATAACTTCCCCATTTGGACTGTTTCTTTTGCTCTTATTTTTCCTCTTGAAATTAGTCATTTATCCAGATAAACTCCCACTTTCAAGAGAATCCCGATAGCTATCGGGAAAGAACAAAATAATCGCGTCGAAATGATGAACTTATTATTTCGTCGTTACTAAAATATTATTTCCGCTCATCCCCACAGGGTGAAAGTAACACAGGCTTCCAGCCTGCACTGCGTTAGCTCATCCTGTTTTATCGAAGTAACGTGTCGATATAGTGCGGTGCAGACTGGAAGCCTGTGTTACTTTTCCTCGAAAATGAATTTCACACTATATTAGACTTTATTCACTTGACGGTTAAAACCGTCAGTACGATGCAAAAGTACGCATGAAACAGCGTTTTTTCTGTGAATGTTGCAAATTCTTTCTTAAAAATTGCATGACGAATGCTACATTTTTCGTCAAAAAATCAATTAACAAAACCGTAGCGCGACACTTCCAGTTCGCGCCGCGTATGAGATAAATTAAAGTGACGCGAACTGGAAGTGTCGCGCTACGATTCACATCAAAAACATTTACATGAATATTCAAGAAAATTATTCGTCAGAAGATTGGGAAAGCATCAGCCTTTTGCCTGCTGTGGTGGGTGCGGCTGCGGCTTGTGCAGGTACAAACGGGCTTTTCGGTATGATAAAAGAGTCGATGAGCAGTGTACAGACGATGCTTGCAGGTGCTAAAATGTACCCTGACAATCAACTCATTGCAGCAGTTTCTCCAGATATGACTGACCGACAAGCTGCCAAAAAAAGTGCTTTAGCACAACGCGAGTCCTTCAAAGCAAAAATGCAAAACGGCGACATTAAAAAACGCGAAGACTTGATGCGCCTCGCACTCGATGAAGCTATAAAAGTGATGAAAACCCTCCCCGCAGGCGCGAACGAGCAAGAAGTCTCTGAGTTCAAAGAATGGATTCAGTCTATCGCACAAAAAGTAGCAGAAGCAGCCAAAGAAGGTGGATTTTTGGGCTTTGGCGGTACGGCAGTGAGTATGGAGGAACAGCGGTTTTTGGATGATTTGAAGTTGGCACTTGGGTGAGACGGTAGCATGCTCTTATATTTGTAGGGACAACATGCCTTGTCCCTACAAATATCGGTATTATCATTTAAGTAGTGAGACAAAAATATCGAAAAAATAACCACGTCAAAATTTTAAGCCTATTTTTGTCCCACTACTTACACATCTAAAATTTATGCTTCCCAATCCTACCATTTTCGGACAAACTTACGACTGGTTTGAGCTACTCGTCAATCTCGGAATAGCGGTTTCTTTGCTCATTATCGCCATTCGTTACAAGCACTGGAAATCACATGGCTTGGGTACTGCCCTTGCATTTTTCGCGCTACTCTTTGTTGTCATTACGCTCGGCGGACGAATCATGGAAGCCATAGAAGCCATACTCACCGACGAAGCCCGGTACTCTTTCTACGAAATGGTGTTTGAAAAGAAAGGCGGAACGCGATGGTACGGCAACCTACTCTTTGGATTCATTGCTGTATATCTCACCATCAAAATTACAGGCAAAATACGCTGGCTCAACTTGGTCGATGAAATCCTACTCGGAGCTACTGCCGGTACTATTGTCGGCAAAATGGGTTGTTTCCTCTCCGGTCACGGCTGCTACGGTATTCCGACTAATCTTCCCGTAGGTATGCGTGTCACATACGGTACGATGCCCAGCATACTGCCCGTACACCAAACTTCGCTGTACGATGCCATCATTTATCTCATCCTATTTATCGTTTTATGGCGATTGGCAAACCGTAAAAAATATGATGGGCAAGTGACGCTTGTTTTCTTATTCGTCGTATGTATTTCGTCTATTTTGGTGGAAATTATTCGTATCAATGAAGCGGTAGTTTTCCGTATGAGTATGGCACAGATTGTATATGCGTTTTTGTTAGTTGGGGCGGTTATTTTTTATCGAAATCGTGGTTCATTAGCTCGTTGATTCACAAAAAAAATCTGCGTTCTCGATAATACGCGGCGCAAGCCGGAGGTATTACGCTACGGTTGTTTTTCGTACTTTTGTCTCGAAAATGAAAAAACGCCTACACATCGTCGCCTTCAACATTCCTTATCCTGCCAATTATGGCGGCGTCATTTCCGTATTTTACCACCTCAAGGCTTTGCATCAATTGGGCGCGAAAATCACGCTACACTGCTACGAATATGGGCGCAAGCATAGCGAGGAATTAAGCAAGTATTGCGAAGATGTTTTTTATTATAAAAGAAAAATGTCGCCTATTGGTTTGTTGAGTTCGATGCCGTTTATTGTGGTTTCGAGAAATGATAAATCACTGTTAAATAGACTGTTGGAAGATGACGCGCCCATCCTGTACGAAGGCATACATACCTGTGCAACGCTTGCGCATCCACGCCTAAAGTGTCGCCAAAAAATCGTGCGAACGCATAATATCGAAGCAGATTATTACAAAAATTTGGCGCGATTGGAAAGTAATTTTTTGAAGAAAATATATTTTAATGTAGAAAGTAAAAAATTACGAAATTTTGAAGGGGAAATACTGCGAAATGCCGACCATATTCTCGCCATTTCGCCGAATGATACCGCTTGGTTTCGGCGGCAATTTAAAAATGTACATTATGTCCCTGCCTTTCATCCGAATGAGGAGGTAAATATTTTGAAAGGAAAAGGAAAATATACACTTTTTCACGGCGATTTGAGCGTAAAAGATAATACGAATGCTGCACTTTTTTTAATTAAAAATATTTTTACCGAAATAAAAACATCTTTCATTATCGCAGGATTGGATCCGCCGGATGTGCTTATACAAGAAGTTGAAAGGCATCCACATATTCGACTGAAAGCCAATTTATTGCAAAGCGAAATGAACGAACTCCTACAAAACGCACACATCAATCTGCTCTATACTTTCCACTCATCCGGCATGAAACTCAAACTGCTCAATGCACTCTATCGCGGACGATTTTGTGTACTCAATTCGGCAATGGTGCAAAACACAGGTATGGAAACGCTCTGCCATGTAGCCGATACGCCCGATGATTTGATTAGGTCTATTCGAGCTGTTCAGTGTCTTGATTTCACCGAGAATAATATCGAAAAACGTCGCCAATCACTTAATAATCAGTTTTCAAACTTGACAAATGCCCAAATAACTTATAACTTAATGGAGTGAATTCAATCAAAACCATTCATTCATTAAAACTATTATCGCATTATAACATCATAGCATTATTATTCACTCATTAAAACCGTTATAGTATTATATCATTTAAGCATTGTTTCATGAAAACCTTAACCAATTTTATACTACTTATTGCGCTGCTGGTGGGCGGCATGATTTACATGGGTTATATTTCTGTGGATGAATTGCGAAATATGGTACTTGGCGAAGTAACGATGGGCGATACCAAACACAAATATAACGAATCTGACTTCAAAGAAGTTTTTGATCTGATAATGGGCGAAGTCGAAGTGGCAGATACCTCTAGCACGGCTTTTGAGCGCGACAATCCACTCTGCGATAAAGCCTTTGTAGTACACATCACCGATGCTACACTCAAATATGAAGTCAAAACCACCACTGAGCTTTTTTATGTTGATGTGGAAAATATGACCTATTATATTTCCGATAAACTGGGTGTCACTTACCACGAAGCAAGCCGCAGCAACCAAATGAATATCGAAGAAAGTAACTGTATCAAAATCAATGATATTAGTAGCGAAGATATAAAACGCACTCGCGAAATTGCTGAAACTGATTTCCGCAATGCCGTAGCCTCAAGCAATAAAATCATAGCAGCCAATTACCGTTTCCTAATGGTGAAAAACGAGCTGATACGTAGTTTGGAGAATTTAAATTTTCGGGAAGTCGCACCTGAAAATCAATTTAGAGATTGATATAATTACAAACTTTTTTTGTAGCTTTTAAGTAGTGGAACAAAAATAGGCTTAGTGAAAGAAATAACTTCTTCATTTGGGGTAGGTTATTTTCTTCCTCTTCCCTAAATACTTAATCACTCGTTTTAATGAAATATGTTTCGACACAAAAATAAAATCTCGCATAATATTTTTCTAATTCAAAGGCACATAATAATTTAAAAAACTAAATTTTTGGCATTTAAATAACTAATTTTAATTAGTTAAAAACGTCTATTACAGAACACAATAAGCCATAAGCAAGCCGCCTCTTCATTTTATTCTAAAATAATTTTGTAAGCTCCGAATAATGCCTATCACATCTAACTTTCACACTATATGAAACTCAGTTTAAAGAAAGTACAACGTACTTCCCTTTTTCATATACCTACCCACAACTGCATTTTACATGATATTTTTTAGGAAAACCGCCAAATTTTTGATATATTCGCAGTTATATGTTGTTTTAGTAACGAGTAAATAATAAGTTTATGGTTTCGACGAGGTTATTTTGTTCTTAGTTTCCTTCTTTGAAGTGGGAGTTTATCGGGATAAATGACTGTTCTCAAGGAGGGAAATAAGAACAAAAGAACCCGTCCAAATCGTAAAGTTATTATTTACTCGTTCCTGATACTTAGTAATAAAAAATGTTATTTGCCTGATAAAACAACATCATTTTCGCAGTCAACAGGGCGCGAATTTATTCATACACTTTTAGTCAATTATTTAGGTCAAATTCCGTATGCGGATTCTATAAACTTACGAGCTAAATAATTACTATTTTAATTAAATATACATTCCACTGTGAATAAACTACCTAATTTTCTCATCCTTAATCGCGGAAGAATTTCATTTGAATTTTTATCTAAAGGACTACGAGATTTCCATGATGCCATCAGTTACATAAAAGATATTCCATACGGACGCACAAGCAGAAAAAATCGCTTAGAACTAGTGCTTATCGAAAATAAAGGTACTTGCAGTACCAAGCATGCTATTTTGACCGAACTCGCTCGTGAAAATGGGCATCCTGACGTTCAACTCATGCTAGGAATTTATAGCATGAACGGTCAAAACACCTTTGGTGTAGGCAAAGTTTTGGACGAATATGGACTCGAACACCTACCTGAAGCGCACAATTATATCAGTTATAAAGAAGAACGTTTTGACTTTACTCGTGGCATCACTTCCGACCTATCGCCATTCGATTCGCTCGTAGAAGAATCAGCAATAAAACCCGACCAAATTGGCGAATTTAAACAAGAATATCACCGCAATTATATCAAAGGTTGGCTGAAGCAGACCAAACTGCGCGGACGCTGGAACGTCGATAAAATCTGGCGCGTGCGCGAGGATTGTATTCGTGAATTGAGCGGTATAAAGAAAACTGTCATCTGGAGAGATTGATATTTATTGTTTTATTGTTTTATGGCTACATTGCTTTATTGATGTACTGCTTTATTGATGTACTGTTTTATTGATGTACTATTTTTTACTTCGTAAAAAATAGCTCGTAACAATAAAGCAATATAACAGTAAAACAATAAAATCATTTAAAAAAAATCATGCGGATTTTAGTACTTGCATGGGTTGCCCTTTTATTGTCTTGTGTCAATACTGCCCAAAACACGACTGTTCTTGCCTCCGTCTTACCTAAAAATATAGCCGAACGTATTTCGTTTCGCAATAATACTTTCGATATTTATAAAGTATATGACCACCGTAACATTCGTTTTTTTTGGAAAAATGAAAAAGGCGAACATTACAAAAATTTTGATACACTAAATGCTCAACTTTGCGCTAAAAACGACTCCCTGCGTTTTGCGGTCAATGGCGGCATGTACAACTCGAAACTCTATCCGCAAGGACTGTACATCGAAGATGGAAAAACGCTCAAAAAGATAGATAAAGATGACGGAAAAGGAAATTTCTATATGAAGCCCAATGGTATTTTTCTCATCGACGAAGCAGGTGCGAAGGTTATCGAAACTACGAAATTTGATACACACTCTCCCATCCTATTTGCTACCCAATCTGGTCCGATGTTGTTGATTGACGGAGCTATCCATCCGGCATTTAATGAAGGTTCAAAAAACCTAAACATCCGCAATGCCGTGGGTATTGCCGACGATGGGGCGGTTGTTTTTGTTATCTCCAATGAACGGGTTAATTTTTACGATTTCGCCAGCCTATTCAAAGAGCAATATGGCTGCAAAAACGCACTTTATCTCGACGGTTTTGTTTCTAAATGCCACCTTCCCGAACTTCAACGTAATGACAAGGGCGGGAACTTTGGTGTGATAATAGGCGTAACTCAGACATTTCTGTCTGGGAAATAATCCAGGCAGAAATGTCTGAAATTGTAAACAAAAAGAAACCAGACAAGAATATCGTCATTCGTCGGTACAAGTTGTCTGGGTTACGTTATGAACTACATTATATTTGACTTAGAGGCAACCTGTTGGGAACATCCGCGCCCTACATACAAGCAAGAAGTGATTGAAATCGGCGCACTACTCGTAGATGAATACGCTCATATTACGGCAGTTTTTAGCGAATTTGTCCAACCAATTTTCCACCCAACTTTGACGCCATTTTGCAAAGAATTGACCTCAATAACGCAGGAAGATGTGGCAAATGCACAAACATTTCCCGAAGTCGTAGAGGCATTCAAAGAGTGGATGGGCTATTTTGATGATGAGGAATACATCTTGTGTTCATGGGGATTTTTCGATAAGAAAATATTTATCAATAATTGTGAACTCCATCGAATAGACGATGATTGGGTAAAACCACACATTAATCTCAAGCATCAATATCAGAAAATCAAGGGTTTAGGTCGAAAAATCGGCTTAAAACGTGCCGTCGAAAAGGAAGGTTTTGAATTTACGGGAACGCTCCATCGAGGTATCGACGACGCACATAATCTCGCAAAAATTTTCGCAAAATGTTTCGATGATTGGACTTATTGATAATAGACTTTATTCCAAAATATTTTGTATTGAGTAAATAAGTGAAAGAAAATAAATGTATATTCCTTAGTAGTAAGTCAATCTAATTATGATATGTTGCTTTGAGTGAAATTTTTTCGAGTACGAGGCGGAGGTTATTCAGCATAGCCGTAGCTACGCTGGATGTTCTCCAACAAAGTAATCGGACAAATTTCGCCAAATGAACTTATCATAATTAGTTTGACTTACTACTTAGGTATGAAAAAACAATAAACATTAATCGTTAACCATTAATCATTAAAAAGATGGATGCTTTCATTGCTTATTTTTCGGATATGCCGACTTTGCACCGTTCTGGTTTGCTGGTTGGGGGCTTGGCTATTTTCTTATTGATTGAGAATGCTGCGCCCTTATTTTCATTAAAAACGTATAGTCGCGTAAAGCATACGGGCTTGAATATTTTCTTTACGTTTACGACCATTCTTGTCAATTTGTCGATGGCTTTTCTCTTGGTACGCACCGCTCAATGGGTAGATACCAGCAGCTTCGGGGTGATGAATTGGATGTCCGATGCACCTATTTTATTGACAGCATTAGTCGGTTTGATGCTTATGGATTTTGTGGGTGCATGGCTCGCGCATTACGTTCAGCACCATGTCAAATGGATGTGGAAATTCCACCTTATTCACCATACCGACCAACACATTGATACGACCTCCGCAAACCGCCACCATCCGGGCGAAAGCGTCATTCGTTTTGTGTTTACTTTGTTGGCTATCGTGGTAGTCGGTGCACCGATATGGATGATATTTGTGTATCAATCTTTATCGCTTGTGATGACGCAATTTAACCATTCCAATATTGCTATGTCCAAGTGGTTGGATGATGCACTTGTGTGGGTCGTTTGTACGCCCAATATGCACCGTGTACACCATCATTATCGCCAACCGTATAGCGATACCAATTACGGCAATATCTTTTCACTCTGGGATAGAATTTTCCAAACTTACATAGTGGTAGATAATAAGAAGCTCGTCTATGGCGTAGATACGCACATGGAAAAAAGTGAGGTGAATGATGTGGGTTATTTGTTAAAAATACCGTTTCTACCTTATCGTCCGCATATCGAATACGAGGACGAGGAACAGTTATAATAAATTAAAATAATTATTAATTCTTCATTAACAATTCCAAGTTAAAAACTTACATTAAGCCGAAAGGCTTAGCAAATTTCATCATTTCGCCGATATTGCTGATGCGAAGTTTGCCGCCCATTACAGCCATCGTTGGGTTCATTTTTCCGGTCATTACATTTTCAAATACTTCATCAGTACTCTTTATCGTGCATTTGGCTTCGCCAGACAGACCTTCCGTAATTTTGCATTTATCGTCTTTGACCAATACCGTAAAATCGCCGCCCTTATCACCAGACAATACAAAATGAAATATCGTGTCCGCACCCGGTACTTTCGACGGGTCAAATTGACTTTCTACACCTTTGAGTAATTCTTTTGCTGTTTGCATATTAGTTTAATGGTTTATTGAGTTTATTCCGTTCACTAAGTTTATAAGGGGGAACGGAAAGTCATTTTTGTAATATAAATTTTTGACTGGGAGATTGGCATTAGTCGGCGGACATCTTGAAGATGTCAGGCGACAAGGCTTGTAAATAACCTATTTAATATAAAATTATTTTACAATTAAAAAATTGAAATTTGTATAAATTAATTGAAATTAAAATTTACAATTTAACTCGGCGGACATTTAAAAAATGTCCGCCGAGTAGATTTTTGAAAATCTAAAAATCAGCATATTATACATCACAAAAACGACTTTTCGTTTGCCCTAACTAAGTTTATAAGGTTCATATAGTTTACAGTATTTATGTATTATTTAAAATTTAATAATTAGCACGTAATAATTAATATCATACGAACTTTGTAAACCTTATAAACTAAACCCGATTCATCCAATCCAGCGCGTATTGTAGCACCTCTTCTTTATTCGTTTCGTTGTGAATTTCGTGATACGCACCTTCCCATTCTTTAAAGGTAATATTTCCGCTTGACTTTTTCAAAAAATCGCGTGTACCTTCGATAGAAATAATCTCGTCGCCTGTGCCGTGCATCACGAGTAGCGGGCGATGTACTTCCCCTGCATTTTCCAAAAGCCAATCGCAGGATTCGAGCATTCCAATACCTGTTTCGGAAGTAATTTTGGTATGCACCAAAGGGTCGGCAACATATCGCGTTCCCACCGACGCATCGCGCGACAAATGTCCTTCTTTTAATTGATTATTTTGTGAAAAACTTGGCATAAGCCGACGGGTAAATTTGCCAATCGCAATCAGTGCCGAAGGCGGCTCAAATGCCAACCGAATCCAGGGCGCAGTCACAATAATTCCTTTTACATCAGGCCTTCGGCGCAACATATACGAAAGTACCAAATTGCCGCCCTGACTATGCCCATAGAGCAAGACAGGCTTGCCCGCATACCGCTCTCGCGTGTATGCCAGCAGTTGGTCAATTTCTTCCAGATATGCTTCGTAACTTTTCGTATGTCCACGTTTTCCCTCCGATTTTCCGTGTCCCCGGCGGTCGTAAGCGACCATTGCATAGCCGTCCTTTCCAAAAAATTCGGCTACATGTTCATAACGCCCGGAATGCTCCCCAAAACCATGCACTAAAGCAATAACAGCTTTTACTTCGCCCTCTGGCTGCCAATCTTTTGCACTAATATTAAGCGCATCTTTAGTTGTCCAATTAAATTCAGTTGCTTTCACAGTATAGATTTTAAGCAAATTTACGAAAAAAAGTGGAACGGGTTGTGAGTTTCGGATTAACGAGTAATATTCTTTCGCTTTGCGAAAATTAACCCGAAACTTAAAACCCGTTGACTCGTAACTCGTAACCCGCAGCACGTTCCCAGCCTCCCGCGCCACGCAATTCGGCTTCGATTTCCATATCAAGTGCTTTCTCACGTTTGAGGCGAATGAGCCATTCTTGAAGATGTCTACCAACGATTTCGGGATAGGTGACGGGGCTGAAATGATTGCCGGGCAGTCGGATATGCGGCTCGTCGGGCGGAGCTACGATAGTATCTTTTTTTGGATGAAGGATAAGGGAAGGTGCTACTTCAACAGGGTCGGGCAGCAACCACTGAAGAAAACTTTTGCGTCGAGGTTGTATGATTCTGATAAGTTTATAAATATCTTGTTTGCCGTATTCTGCAAAAACTTCGATAGAATTTTCGAGGTCGGGCATCGCAACGCTATTCCAATATTTGAGGCGGATAATTTGCTGAAAAGGAATAGAAGTGAAACCACCACTATCGATAAACCACTTTGCCAGTTTTTTGTAATTGTACGGCAATTTGATTTTCTTTCGATTGGTAAACGAGGCTATCAAGCAGTTGTCACAGCCCAATTGTTGGCGCAAATGATGTGAAATGAAACCGCCCAAAGAATGACCAATTAAAATATCATTTTTGTTGATGCCATAATGCTCGTATAAAGCATTGACAAAGGTATCCAACTCGATATTATCAGGTGTAAATTGATGCAATACCTTTCGATAATCTATATGCAAGAGTTCGTAATCACTCAAATATGGAGCAACTTTCCTGAAAATCCGCTTGTCTTCTCCAAAGCCCGGTAACAACACAATTCTCTTCCTATAACTCATTTTAAGTTTAAGTTAGGGAAGAGGAAGAAAATAATCTACCCCAAATGAAGAAGTTATTTTTTTTATATGTTTCACTTAGTGAAACATATAAGAAAAAGAACAATTCAGACGGGTAGATTATTTTCTTCCTCTGCCCTTAGTACTTTAATTTTTTTGTATAAAAAAATGCAAAAATGTGACAACAAATATACGAACATTAATTCAGAAATGAATGTTGACAATTAATTTTTGCAAAATTTATCAGGATGTTTAACGAAAAACAGTACATAAGGAACGACGCAAAAATAAATAACTTGCCTCATTATGCTTGTTCTTTTCCCTTCTAAAAAACACAAAAAATAGTTCCGTAGCTATGGCT
>ENA-ORXU01001586-ORXU01001586.1-marine-metagenome-genome-assembly--contig:-NODE-1586-length-17987-cov-3.728587_pt1 | contig 17987 bp, 38 predicted proteins | sample MGYA00237869_ERZ511484 | MGnify/ENA metagenome assembly ERZ511484
GTAATTTCAGAGATAGAATAATTATTACTATACATTTCTCTTGCTTCTTTTACTAATTCCTTAGTAAATACATTTGTTCTAGTATTATGCATTTGAGTTTCTCTAGAAGCCCATTTACAATTACCAGGATAATATCCTTCATTATTATTTATTCTGTTAATAGAATATTTATTAGAAGGACGAGGCCCCATTTGTTTATAAAAAGTTTCAAAATCTAACCACTCTTTACAAATACTAATACCTCTTTTTCCATAGTCTTTATAGTATTTGTGTTTTGGGTTTAAACATCTTTGTTTCATGCTTCTCCAAACCCAGTATTCCGGCACAACTTTATTTCTTCTAGTAAATCCATGGGTCTTATCATTAGATACAGCTGCTTTATGTTCACATCCACAAGAAGTAGTATTACCACTTACTAGATTACTTGTTCTAACTTTTGTTTGGGCTCCGCATTCACATATACAATTCCATTGTATTGCTGTACCTGTTTTAAACACTAACTTTTCTGCTTCTGATACCACAGTAAGTTTTTTAAATACTTTATTAGTTAAATCTTTCTTTTTAGGCATTATTATTTTATATAAATATATTAATATTATACCTAATAATCTTGACTTTGTCTATACTCGCGCTCTATCAATACAAACTTTAAAGTATCTGACCAATCTAATTCAGTATCAAGACTAGGAGTATCATAGTTTATTTGTAGTCTACAATAAGTTTCTAACTCTATTAAGTCTTCATCTTCAATCTTAGCTAGATACTCAAATTGTTGTGGTGCTTGGTTATAGTAATCATAAGCTACGTGAATACCCCACCTAACTACTGACCAAGGCACAATTATTTCTTTCATATTATAGTGAAGAGGGTTTATAGTCATGCTGCCCTTTTAAGGCAGGATGCTTCTCTTCATAAAAGTCTTTCTCAATCTTCTCAAGTTCTGCAAGACTCTTAGTCTCTGCTAATGCTTTAGGCATGTCAGTTAGTCTAACAACCTGATGTACTAAGAATGCTTTTCTTTTTCCTAAATCCCATACAGCCATAATTATTCAAACCCAAAGTTAAATACTTTTAATAATAATCCTTTTTCTTCTGCAATGTTAGCCATATGTCTAGCACCTTTAGAGTTATTAACAATAAAGCATACACATGCATCAGCTACATTAGCCATTTCAACATTACGTTTATAGCCCGCTGACTTTCCAAACTCATCCCACTTAGCAGGATGTTGCTCGACTTTATATCCCCTAGATTTAGCATAAGCTTCTCCTAGTTTATCAGCACCTCTTGCAGTCCCAGAGATAATAATAATCTCATGGTCTTCTTTCTTTTGACTCACTAAATAGTCGAGTCTTAAACATAACGTTTCATAGTTATCAAAGTCTCTACTACCAGCTACTATTACTCTAAATTCTTTCATAGTTTTTCATTAAGTGAATAAATCTTTCATCTGTTATTTCTAACCCAGTACCTCTTATATGTTTATACTCATAAGATCTACCAAAGAATATAGGCATATCATCTTTAATAAAAGGCATGTACAATACGCTAAGTTGACTTCCAGTAATATACTTAGAATTTTTTATTGCTCTTTTACTTAGTAATTCTTCAGGAACAACTGTAAAGTTTAATTCAAAGTGAGTTGCTGCTATTGAATCTATAAAGTCAAGGCCATTAATTATACTATTACTTATTTTCATTTAATTTCTCATTAAAAAATGAGACTGGGGCATAACCCTGGTCTCATTTTTATTATTGTACGATTCGTTTTATAATTATATTCCGAAGGCGAAATATATTAGACTTTTATCATTGTATTTTAAGTATTTTTAAAATTGCTGAACGAATCTTATAGTTAAATATTTATACGATGCCAGTTGGTTTTGTTTAGCAGACAAATATAAAATAAGTGCTGACGGCATCTATAGTTATAATAGAAATTCTTTACGATGACTTTTTTTAAACCAAAAATATAGTTGCTGTTGTCATCTCTTTATAGATTATAACTTAGTATTTACTCAAATGTCAATATAGAATAGCCCGTAGTTATAGGTCTAAAGTTATAGTCTGTACCTTGATTAATAATAACGCTTACATTATCTATAACAAAAGGCATATAAGACGTTTTCTTATCTAATCTATAACTAGTTATTAAACTAGAATATATATACCAACAATCTAATTTAGTAGACCATTGGTATGTACTTTGTTTAATAAACAATTTTAGCATCTTCTGGGTCAGGCTGCTCATCATCATCAGCATAAATTGCGTCAAAAAATGTTAGCTTATTATGTTGAAATACTTCAACCCAATCACCAATATTAAAGTTTAAAAAGTAGTACAGTGCTTGAAGAAAATCTTCACGCTCTGTAAATTCTTTTACTGCATCTTTAGTGTGGTTTTTAAAAGCTAGATTAAAGTCTGAAGTTTGAACTCCGCGAATTTCAAATAGATTTACTTCAGCTGTATCGCCAGCTTTAATTTTAATTACTTCTTCGTCACCGCCACGCATGTAAATAGAAATATCTTCATCGATATTAAAATTAGCTTTAGCAGGTGTAAGAAGTCTGTATTTTGAGATATCAATAGTCATATAAAAGTCCTATCTAATTTTAATTTTATACCCGCATATTCAAAAGGCAGGTATACAGCTTTGTCATAATCAAAGTGTAACTTAGCACTATAATACGGCACGTAGTTAGTATTAAACTTCAGTTCAACTGGAACTAAAGGTTTAAAATCTTGTAAAAATTCTTTGTATCTTTTGTTAGAGTATTCGATTACTAATTGAAAAAGTAACATATCATCATCTAACTGGGGATTAAAACTGTCTTTAAACATTTATTAACCTCTGTGTCTAACTTTTACTTCTAGTCCTTTATAAGTAAAAGGAAGATAAGAGGAATCTCTAAGCAGTAACACTGGTAAAACAAATTCACTAGGGTTATTTGTTTGAACGTCAAACATTATATTATCTGAGTATTCTTTACTTAAGTCCCAGAATATATGTATTTTGTCTTCACTATTCATAGTTTGACATTATTAACTAATTCTTTTTGAGATTTTTGTTTGTAGCTACCCAAGATACTTCTAAGTACTTCAACTTTTCTTGGGAGCGCTACCGTATAATCACTGTATAAATATTTAGCTACATAAACTATATCTTTACAAGAAGTGTAATCTGTACAGTATAAACATTTACCATCAGCTTTACTTATTTTAGAAGCTATTAGTTGTTTTACTATGTAATCTATAATAGCTTTTGTACCATAAAATCTTATACCTCTACATAACTGTGTAGTATTTCTTTTTTTAGAGGTGCATTTATAACAGTAAACACTACCATCGCCATCTAAAATGCCTCTTATATAATGACGCACTAACTCATAAGGCAAATCTGTATAAGGTAAAGCAGTTAAACTTTTAGCTTGTGTTATTCCATGTTTAATTAAACCTTCTACTAATTTTTTATTGTAAATAGTTAAAGTAGAACTTTGGCAATTATTATAATCTCTATGTCTAATAGGGTGATTAGATTGAATGTGTTGTTGAAATAGTTTTAGATGGGGTTCATCTGTATTTTTTAATCCTATTTCAAGTCTTGGTCCATTATTTAAATTAATATAACCGTCTGCTAATATAAAGCCTAACCAATAAGCTTTCTCTTCAGTATTAATTACCTCAAAGAAAGCTTCATCACATTGGTATTTAAATTGTCCTCGTGCCATAATATTATTGTTTAAATTATAACTCTATTCTAGCACGCATAGGATTACAGTACAAATAATTTTAAGTAATCTTGCTCTAATGTCTCAGTCATTGCCTCTAGCGGAGTAATTTCTTTAATAGACTTATTGTGCTTCTCTTCAAACTTTAATTGAAAATCACAGCTCATTAATCTATTAACTACTGCAGGGTCAAACCCACTAATATGAATTACTCCACTATCATTTTTATGGTTCTGAAAGTTATCATTACCATATTCACTAACGTTGTACCATACAAATAAAGGCTCAGGTAAACCTACTTGCTTTAATTGTTTTACAGCTTCAGCGTGATTAGTATCTCTACTATATCTAGTATCATTAAACTGCATGTCGCTTATTACTAAGTACACATCAGGATAATCTTCTACTGGAATCTCAGGAAATTGATGACGAGCATTTAAAATTAACTTAATTACAGATTGAAAGTCAGTACTTCCCATATAATCTTGGTCTTTAAGAATATCTTTAATCCTTGTCAAATAGCTACCTGTCAATCGCTTAAATTGAGAAGTAGTATCAAATGCTATGACTGCATCTTTAAAACTTCCACTTTGAATCATTGAGAAGTAAACAGCTAAAGACATAGCTACATTTAAAGCAGTGGTATTACCTACCTTACCAGTCATACTACCACTTGTATCAAGAACAGGCATAACATTTAAGTTACTTTCTTTTGCTTGATTAAGCAAACCTTGAACTTGTTTTTCAATAGTATATCTAGCTACTTTATTAGGTTCATTCCAGCTATTACAATACCATCCATTGTTACCAATGCAAGGAGAAATTAATTCATACAAATAACTAGTAGTTTTAAGACTAGTTTGGGTTTCTAACCAAGAAATATAAGAATCTTCTAAGTTATGACGAGATAGAAAACTATCATTTGTTTTAGGTGAATCTTTAGTTATCCAAGTTAATACTTTACCAGGTAGAGTATCAAAGTTTAAAGAGTTAAACTTACCTTTGGTAATTAAACGTTGAAACTGGTGTGCTTTACCTTGAGACTTCATCTTCATCAAGTCATACACACTAGCTTGACTAATATTATTAGTAATAAACTCAGCAATAAGTTTTAAACCTTTATTACGGTATACTTTATACTCTCTATTGCTATCAGCTTTAGCTCTATTAATATTAGAAGTACTCTTATATCTAGGTAGATACTTAAGAGCTAGAGGGTCTGCTTTTAATACTTTATCAGCTAAAAAAGCTACAACATTTTGGTCTTTGTTCTTAACCCAAACATCTACAAAATCTTTATGCCATAAATCTTGGTAAGAACCAATCTCTACAATACCAATAAGATTTTTAAGGAACACATCTCTATGATTTAAGTACAGCCATTTAAGAGATAAACGACCTACATTTTTTAATCCTAATCCTTTAATATCTAAGTCTGTTAACTCACTCTTACGTGTGATTGCACGTGAGTACATAATTAATCTTAGTGTAAGTAAAGGATTCTCTGACCATGCTTTTTCTAATGAGTCTGATACATCTTCATAAGACTCAAACATCTCATTTAAATTACTGAATCTATCTAATACAAAGTCTCCTGTATGTCCGTAAGCTAGTGCACCATTTGCAGTAGAAGCTGTAGGTACAGTAGTCATTGCATCTAAAAAAGGGTTATTCATTTTTGTTAAAACGTCTGCTAACGTCTGCTAATTTTTGTGTAGACATACATTGTATCACAATGTACTAAGAGTGTCTAGTAATTACATAAGTTGTATATTAATCTTTGCTAATAAAGCTTTACGTTCATCGTCAGTAAGCTCTCTCATTTCATTAATAAAGTTTACATAAACTTTATTAACATTAATAGTATCTTTATTAAGAATATTAATATCTATATCTTCATTTTCTTCTGTAGTCTCATAAATTGTATGAGATTCTACATCATATCCAGTTTCTCCTTTGAAGTTTACAATAGTTTCGTAGAAACATATAAACTCTGAGGCTTGAATTACTTTGAAGCTATTAGCTCCATCAAATAAAATAGCTCCTGAAAACTCAGAAGCCACTTTTTCTAAATCTATATTTATCATAGTTAATCTTCGTAAGTTAGTATCAAATTACATTTATTGAATATAAAAGGTATGTAAATAGTTTCTTTATAGCTGCGAGCTACCCATTTTCTATATTCAACAATATAGTAAACCTCTTTACTTTCTATATCACTATAGTCCCAATTCAGTAAGATTCCTTTATAGTCATCTAAGTTAAAATCCCAATAATCATCACAGTCTATAGGATCATTCCATTCTTTACCGTCATATATGTACCAGTTAGCCATTGTTTTATTTGAAATAAAACACGCCTTGACTATCAACTTTATAAATAAAGTATATATCAGGGTTGCTATCCTTTTTCCAAAGAGCTTTTGGGGTGTACTTAGGAATAGGAATGAATCCTTCTTTACCATCTTTAGTAACAATAAAGTAAGTCATTCTAGTAACCCAGTTAGAATTACGTATAGGCTCTCCTAGACATTTAGATACATAGTCTAATGACAAATAAGGGTGCCATAAATCTTTAAACACTTGTAAAGGTATAGTATTAGGTTTAATAATACGTACTACTTGTTTATTAGTATCTAGGTATAATGGATATTTCTGGTCTGGAATTCTATGTAGCATAATAAATCTCCTATTAAAAAATCTTAAATCGTTCTCTCTTAAATCTTATAAACACTTCTTTATAAACAAAAGGTGCGTACAAGATTCTTTTCTTACCTAAGTACGTAACAAAGTCTATCTTTGATTCAATAGTAATCAAGATAGTATTTTCTCTGTATAATCCTTCTACTAAAGAAGCATTAGTACCGTAATATTGTCTGCATTCATTTAGTATTCCCAAAAAATAAGGAGGCAGCTCATCTTCGTCATGCTGCTCATTCCCGATAATTAACGGCATCCAGTAATTCTCAGATTGCTAAAAAAGCATCCCAATAAGTAGCTTCCCCGCCTGTTAGCTTATTAAAAGTACTAGCTTCCATGCCAGGTTGAATTACTATAAATGCTATAAACAAAATAGCAAACACTATTACTACAACCCACTCTTGTATACTTTTCATAATATTATATTTATATCTCCATGATAAGTGTATGTTTGAATCTTTCTATGTAATCTATATTGTCCAGTACAAACATATCTACGTATATATACAGACTTTTTTCTATAGATAAAAGGTAAATAAGCTACCCTATTATGCTTCCAATAATCTTGGTTTAGTTTAAAACTTTGACCATAATTAAAATTTGAGCTTACGCCATAGAGTTGAAACTCATTCTCAAAAGTCTCTTTAATACAAGAGCTCTGCCAATCTAAGAAATATCTATAAATTGGCAGAGCTATAATAGATAGGAAGAATACCCATCCTAAAACTGTTTTCATATTTTATTCTTTTGCAGGCTCTTTCATAAACTCAATTTTTAGTAATTCTAATCTTGTGTTTTTAATATTGATTTGTTCAGCAGCCCAGCCATAAAACTCATCTAATTTAATGATCATCTCATTAACAATTTGTCTTTGCTCTGGGTAGATCATAATTTTGCCTTCTTCAATATCTACAAGATATTCCATCAAAGGTTCCATGCTTTCTAAAATTGTTCTAGATAAGTCAAGTAAAGCTCCTGATCTAAAATTCTTAGTCTCTTGTTTTTCTACAGACTCTAGCTCAGTTAAGTAGCCTGATCTTAATGTTTGTAATATTACTAAATTTTTACTTATGACTAGTATATTTTGTAGTAAACAATCTTGAATAGGGGATAGCATATATAAGTGTGTCTATGTTATTTACACTTATATTGTATCCCATTATATTTAATCTAGTAATGAATACCTGCTTCATGCTCAAAAATAGCATCATTAAAGCTGAATTTATTTACTGGCTGTGGACAAGACCATTCCTTAGACTTCTTAGGATTTATAATCTCATTATATTTTTCCACTGCACTTTTAAGAGAATAGTATAGATTACTTCCTTCTCTTGTAGTTAGTACATAAAATGCAACATTGTTTTCCAAGTTTACATTTACTTCTAAAGATACATTATGTCTACTATTAGACAAAAGCCTCTGACTAACATTAATCTTTGATACTTTCTCATATCTAACTTTATTCATATTGGATAATCTCCTGTAAAACATGCATCGCAGAATCCTTCTCTATTAGTTGCTTTCTTCATTGATTCTAAAGATATAAAACTTAGAGAGGTTGCGCCTATGTGTTGTCTAATTTCTTCTATTGACTTAGATGATGCTATTAACTTACTTTTATCAGGTGTATCTACCCCGTAAATACAAGAGTTTTTTACAGGCGGAGCAGTAATCCTAAAATGAATATCTTTTGCTCCTGCTTCTCTTAACATTTTTACTAACTTCTTAGTAGTAGTTCCTCTAACAATAGAATCATCTATTACTACAAGATTCTTGTTTTTAACTACATCAGTTAAAACGTTTAGTTTAACGTGTAAATCACTCTCTCTTAAAGATTGTATAGGTTGTATAAAAGTACGTCCTACATATCTGTTCTTTATAAAACCTTCAGCGTACTCTAAACCTCGTGCTTTAGCATAACCAATAGCAGCCGGCATTCCACTATCTGGCACTCCTATTACTAAATCTATAGTAGATATAGCAGTAGTGTCTTCAGCACCTAAAAACATCCCTAGTCTTTTTCTAGTGCTATATATAGTTGCTCCTTTATCTACTCTAGAATCAGGTCTACTAAAATATACATCCTCGAATATACAGGTTCTATGCTGCTGTTGCTTAAATAATTTATAACTTCTTAAACCACTAGCAGTTATTGTTACTAATTCTCCAGGTTTTACATCACGTAAGTACGTAGCTCCTACAATATCTAAAGCACAAGTCTCTGAAGCTATAACATAAGTTTCATAAACATCTCTGTCTTTTATTTCTTTCATAGGGCTTCCAATAGTTCCTATGACTAATGGCCTGAAACCATAAGGGTCTCTTGCTGCCATTAATAAGTTTTTACTTGCCATTACTATAGAATAAGCACCTTCTACTTTAGTAATAGCTTTTTTTAATCCTTCTTCATAACCAAACTCTCTTCCTTTCTGTGCTATTAATTTTCCTAATAACCAGGAGTCAGATGCATGTTCATCATCAAACCACCATCTAAGAGGCTCAATATTAATTAAGTTTCCATTGTGGGCCATAGCCATGTCTCCACAATCTAGTATCCCTTTTTCTATAGTGGGTTGTAAGTATCTATCTGATCCTGTAGTAGAATAACGTGTATGTCCTATACCTACATTACCTTTCAATTCTTTTAAATTACTTGGGTTAAAAACAGTGTTAACTAATCCTTTTTGTCTATAGTTGTGTATAGACCCATTGTAATTTGCTGTAGCTATTCCTGCTGCTTCTTGACCTCTATGCTGTAATGCTTGTAATCCTAAGTATATTACTTCTGGAAGGTTGATATCACAAGGCCATAGTCTAGTGTATACTCCGAATACTCCGCACATAGTTTTAAATATTAAGTAGGTTAATTACTGTCGGTAATGGATTAATAAGCTCCACGTACAGTTGGGTAAGTTTTTTTACCTTCTAGTGGAAATGACATTTCTAATCTAGCGTCATATAGACCTTCTTGAGTCTGTACAGTCTTTAGCTTTATGTTTACATCTCCTTCTGTCCATTCTTGATATTCTATTTGTAAAGGAGTTTCTTCATTACTATAAGCTTTAGGTATCTCGTAGTTATATAGAAATACTAAAGGACTGAAAGCTACTACTGACATCAAAATATATTTAATCATAATATTCTACCGTATTTTATAATTTCATTAGGTCTTCTTATTACACAGTCAAGGCATGCAACAGCAAGTATATGTTTTTATATACGAAGGGTATATACTGTACACATTTCCATTTTAATCTTAATTCTTGTTTTACTCTATATTCTGAATAACATAAGTCATCAAAACTGTTATCATGCAATCCTATATAAAATGCATCAAACTTATGTTCGCATTCATATACTAATTGTTTTATTAACTCTGATTTATTCATAAAGCGGTCACTCCGAATCGAACGGAGAATCTTAACTATTGTGCACAATAGACTTGTACTATTACTAGTATAAGTTACAAGTAGCGCCGACTTATTTGGCCGGCTGTGATACCATTTCACCATGACCGCAAGCTTATTCTATGGATACTTTTCTTTCATTGTATATAAAAGGTATATAATGAACAGGTTTTCTAATGTTATAAGACTTAAGTATATAATATCTTTTAAGTCTAAAAGTATAATCCAATTTTTATTAGCATAACCTGTGCTAGTTATTTCTTCAATAAAACTGTGGTCTTCTTTTAAAAATAATATACTATCTTTCATATTAAAAAATATAATGCTTATGTGTTGGAATCGAACCAACGTTGCGCGCTTTCTCTACCAGAGCATAAGCTTTGTCCCTCTCTGGCCAGAGAGGTAGGGCCCTATTACATGCCGCTAGTCCCCTGGGTAGGATTTGCACCTACACATTTCTAGCTTACTTTACAAAAGAGCTTAAGTATTGTAAAGAATTAAGATTGCGTCATGCCTTAATTAGACACCGCTCTACTAATTGAGCTACCAAGAGTTATTAGAATACAGGTAAAACATGTGTTATAATGGGTAAAACCGTTATAAAATACATATGATACCTAATAATAAATTGTGCCCTCAATGTAAGAAGACTAAATTGTCTGATGAGTTTTATGTTCGTACTAGAAACAATAGTAAAACTTTATCAGGATATTGTAAACAATGTACTAAGGATAATGTTAAAGCTAAAAGAGCTGGAACATATGTTCCTCAATCAAATAATACTACTAGAGTTAAGTCATCTAACTATAGAGCTCGCTTAAAAGAAAAATGTGTTGATTACAAAGGAGGTAAGTGCCAGCATTGTGATTATGATAAATACATCGGTGCTTTAGAGTTTCATCATATAGACCCTAAAGCAAAAGAGTTTAGTATAGGCAATGCTGCTACTCGTGCTTGGGAAGTAGTAAAGCCAGAGCTTGATAAATGTATTATGCTCTGTGCTAACTGCCACCGCGAAGAGCACGCCCGTCAAAGGGGCATACTCTAAACTAATTTTGAAGACAAGTATTGTCGGCCGGGAGATCATTCCCAGCGGCTTCACTCACATATTGGAGGGCACTTGTCTTTATTATAAGTGATTAGAGAGTTTACTTATTAACTCTTTGTGCATTCACACTCCATCTCATCCTTACCGGAATTGCCTCGACTAACTAAGTTAGTGATGCCTAGTACATATCTCAGTATGGCTATCTAGGTAGATAGGTGTTTAGAGAGCTTACCTAACAAGCTCTATCTATTATAGTATACTTATAATCTTATTGACCATATTATATAAACCATTAGATCTAGACATACTTAAATTAATACTGCTACTTAATCTTGTTAAAAAAGTAAAGTCTATTGACTGTATTTCTTCTTTAGTGAGTCCATTAATGCTATGTATAATTAGTCCTAATAATCCTTTAGATATAAGTCCTTCTGAATCTCCATTAAAAAAGTAAAGACCATCAACTTGATTACTTATTATATAAGTATTAGATTGACAGCCATGTACTTTATTATTTTTAGTTTTATATACTGTATCTAATTCACAATATTTTGAATAGAAAAGTATTTGTTTATATACTAATTTTGAATCTTTAGATTCAATCTTAGATATTATCTTGTATAATTTCATAAGCCGGAAAGAGGAATCAAACCTCTGTCACCCCCTGGGTATGGTAAATTAATTTAAAGTTGCTGAGGTTATTAACAATAACGTTTTTAAAAAAGGTGTCCTATCACTAGACGATCCCGGCATATATCTCACTTTTCACTAACCACACAGTTAGTATAGGCAGAGGTCTCCTAGGCTTCTCACCAACTCCCTCACTAGGTTGCGACCCTAATTATTCTGTATATCCAGACGACATGCTTGTTTTCACAGAGGCAATGGGGAGAGTATTTAATAGTTAATCTTAAACTTTTTATTTATAGCTTCTTTATAAACTATGAAGGGTAAATATAAAACATCTTCTCTATCTTCAAGTATAGTTTTAATTCTACTTACTTGATAAAGTATCTATCATATAAATATTCATAACTTATTATATAAGCTCTATACTTTAAGTCTTCATAGTTCATAGTTATTTAGTTTTTTGTTAATGGCGGGTGCAAGAATTGAACTTACCATACGGAAGCTTATGAGACTTCCTAGCCCACCAGGGCTCGTACCCGCTACACTTATAATAACAATTATTTATTCACTTGGCAAATATACTGGTAAATAATCTTTGTTCTTAATACTTTTTCTACGATGACAGTTAGCACATCTAACTTCACATTTCTCTATCTCTTTTTTTATACTATCAATACTATAGTTATGTTGAACCATAAACGAAATGCTTTTAAACTTTTCTTCTCTATTTATATGGTCAAACTCTAAGACTATAATATCATCTTCTCCACAGTCCACGCATGCATGTGATTCTAAATAATCTTTTACATATTCTTTAGCAGCAGCTCTACGTTTTATATTACGTTCGATTGAATTAGATATTATCTTTTCTTTATTAGCTTGATAGTAAGCTCTATTACGAGCTTTCTCTGCTTCTTTATCTCTATAAGGCATAACTATAATTAGGAGTGATACGACTATTATATCTTCACTCCCTATGTTATGTCAATAAGCGGTATACAAGATTTGAACTTGCAACTCCTGGGTGGAAGCCAGACGTGTTACCGTTAAACACTAATACCGCGTTGTTAATCAATCTCTACTTTAGCACGCCCTATATAAAAGGGCAAGTAGATAGCACTACCTTTAATAGGACTAACCCTAACTGAAATAGGACCGCCTACACTAATGTTATAAAAAATACGTTTAGTGTTTCTTAAGTATTGCATCCAGTATATATACTGAGTACTATAAGGTTTTGCCATAATGTTTATCAGCGTAATGTCTTGTTTGATAAGGAAGTAGTGCTTGTATTAAGTCACTATACCTTTCTCTATCTTTTGAGTTTATTTTAGGTACGCTTGCTTGTATAGCTCTCGCCACATGTTTACTACATACACTAAATAAAGATAATAAGTAAACAACATTACAAGCTATTGTGTGCTCCTCATTTTTATAGATAGATATGTCTGGTATATAATCTTTATACCAGACTTCAATAGCTAGCTCTATTATAGTAGTATCATTTAAGTTAGTGACTGCATTATCTAGCTTTGTAATAGAATCCATTTTTAATAAGTGCTAATTACTACGTTTAATAATTTCCAAGCCAATTTATTTTCTCTAATGATTTCTTTTACATCACTAAAGAATTCTTCAGTGTTGCTATTAATATATTTTACTAACAAGGATTGTCCTTCAATAACACTAATAACATCATCAGCTGCTAATAATAAAGCAGTAGAAGTTTTGCCGTCTGACTCTAGAACAGATGCTTTAGTAGTAATATAATCTGCAAACTCTTTAACTGTAGTTTCATACTTGGTTAAAGGTTTTTCTTCTTTCTTTTCCTCTTCCCAGAAGTCAGTGTCTTGCGTAAGATTTCCAACATCTAAGTCTCCGTTTACAGACATGTTAGTAAACATAGATTGATTAACTCTATTGTTATTACCACTAACTGTTTGGTTAATAGAGCCAGCAATAGTAACGTTATCTCCAATATGTCCGCCATTCATATGACCAATAGCTATATTAGAATTTGATTGTTGAATAACATTATTGTTATTGCCTACCACAGTTTGACTAACACTAGTATCTTTCTTTAAAGAGCTAGACTCAATAAGTTTCTTTACTTCATTAGGTAAAGTAGCGCTTGCACTTAAAGACTCACTTTTGTCTCCGAATCTGGACATAGTAAGTTTACTTTTATAATCTGGCCCTTCTACTGTTCTAGTAAAGTCTGTAAATCTGTTGTATTCTTCTGTAATCTTATAATTACCGATAGTTTTAGAGATTGTTTTGTCGCCAAATCTATTAGTTTTGCTAGAAATAACAATTACTTTTAATTCATCCATACCTTCTACATAATCTCCTTTAATATGTTCATTGTAATTACCTGATCCAATAATAATATTTCTCATTGTTTGTTGTTAATTATAATTTTAGTAAGCTTCTCCACTCATAGCTTTACCCCAGTAATAAATATCATGTTCACTATCTAAAAAGAAATTAAGATAAATTACTTTATTAGATGGAACCTGATCTTCATGAAAGTAAAGTGAGTCGTACATAGCTATAAGCATTGCCATCTCAGTTGTCTCTACGTTAAGAGGCACAGAGCCTATGAGCTCTTCTGAATAGTATACATATGTATAAGGAAATTTATTACATCCTTTAACAATTGTTTTATTTATATCAAAAAACATAATAACTATTTAACTTAGAAGTGGTAGCTCAGGAATCGAACCTGTATCTCTTGGGTCTGTAAATACGCACTGCGACATGCGCAAACTTTCTACCAAGTGTATTACCTTTATACTAGACTACCTTTGTTTTAAGTCCATTGCACGTTAGGACTCTGAATTCTCGTGCAAAGAATTCATACTTTATAAACCTCTTGTATACACTACGTCTGTAAAGTTAAGTAATATTACTCTTAATACTGTGATATATAAATCATATGTAGTTTCTATCTCGTATTCTTCTAAACAAATATCATGATAACACTTTAAGTTTGGATGATTAATCCTTATCTCTGCAAAGTCATATTCAAATCCATCAAACTTATAACTTATATGTTCTTCACAATCTATTATTAGTTTAGAAGGAGTGCTAGGGTCTATTAGCTGTCTCATACTAACCTACTAAATGTTTGTCATACTGATACTCATTATCTATTTGATATAAAACCTCTGACAGACTTTCACCCATATATATAACCAAGCATCGTCAACACAAATCCACACATCTCTATCAAAAGATGTTCGATCCCATTTTATTACAAACATTTATAATTACTCTCTCTATCTTTAAATATTCTAACGCTTAGGTTTTTGTATACAAAAGGTAAATATAAGTTCATAGGAAGCGCATTGTTATTATAGGTTATACCAAATACAGCAAAGCATTGACCAAATGGTTCTATACAACGTTCTCCACCACTTTTAAAACTCCAAGCTCTAGTCATACATAAAGTTAAAGGGCTTCTGTATTCATTCTCTTCTTTATGATTGTACATTATACTTTCCATTCAGGATATCTTATATAAACTCTTAAAGACGACTCTACTATAAAAGGACCATAGCTAGCTTTATAAATCTCTTGACTATATTGGCACAAAACAGTATCACCAGGTAGTGCCATATATAATCTATTATTAACAATATAAATAGGCCAGTCTGTTATTCTATTCATTATTTATACTTACTTCTTAAATAGTTTGTCTCAGTAAGTCTAATAAAAGTCCTAGTACAAGGAGTCTCACTACTTACTCCTCTATGCCAATCTAATTCAGTATAGCTATTCCATACATATTCAGGTAATTTATATACTTCTATATTATTAGGTATATATTTCTTTAATATAGATTGACTAGTCCATAAGTCATTGTTTAGATTGAAGGGACATCCTATAAATTCAGTAGGAGCCCCTCCAAAACATAAGATATGATAAGTATTCCTATCATCATTAACAGTAGTTAATTTACCATCAAGATGCCAGCCTGGTATACAAGATACAGTGTCTTTATCAAGTGTTTGTACTTTTATATCTACTAGTATTCTTTTATATTTACCTAGGCTAATAGGAGCACTAGAGAGCAGCTGACGCAATGTATTAGAACCTTCTTCATATACTTTCATTATAGAAGCTTGTCTATATAATTTTAGGTTAACTAAAAAAGGAAAGTGTATGTTGTTTATAGAAGTTATTGTCGGCTTTTTCTCATTAAAAATCATACTACCATTCAGGATTCCAATCTTCTTGCTTTACTGTAATTTTGCCTTGATGACATACTATTAGAGCTTGGTAGTCAGTACCATATTTCTTTTCTAAAGCAGGTAGTATAAGTTCTTTAACAATCTCTTCTACTTCATCATCAGGTTCCGCAAAGGTTCCTTCAATATCTTCTACATCAGAATCGTAATCCAAGTCTTCAATATTAGAAATATAGTCTTTGAAGAAATCATCACTATTAAATAACCATTCTTCTCGTATTAATTTTTCAACACCAACACCATATTCACTCCAATGTTCACATGCTTCTCCATCATTCCATAGTGGAGTATACCCTTGAACATAAATAAGTAAAGGGTTCTCAGAATCTTTATAGTCTTCTAAAAACTCTTCTATCTTACGGTCTAAAATAGCATCAATTTCAGCTTCAAATTCTTTTAGCTTTGCAATTAAGTCTTTTGCTTTCTTCATATGATTAAATTCAGCTCCTAAATTACGGAGCATATTTCTTACATCTTTAAACTTCATATAACTATTTATAAGTTACTAATCAATTACTACTCTATATTTAGAAGTATCTAAAGTTTCATGCTTATCATTTGTAGAGTTAACAAAGAATGTTTTTACTCTAAGCTTACTTGAAAAGGGGACTACTGCAAAACAGATATCATGTAAACCATTATAAGGAGCTCTATACAATACTTTAATTAAAGTACCGCTCTCTGTGTGTCCTGTTTCAATAATCTTACATTTACTTAAATCTAGCTCTTTGAACTTACCAAGTAAGTTATCATCTTGAGCTGCTTTTCTAGCATGTCTAGTCCAATCTAAAGGTAGGATACCTGACGTTAGATATGAAGGGAGTTTAGGTAGTCCTAGCTTGTAATGATGGCGGTAAGCCTCTTTTTCTCTATGTCTAGGCATATTATATTATTTTAATTTATTTACATGGTATATCTTTTAATACATACCAAAGAAAGATAGTCGCTATAGCACCTGTTATTCCAAATCCAATTTGTGATTCTATACCATTTATAATCTCTCTGCTTAACAACAAAGAAGTTATAAAGTTAGGTATAAAAGCTAGTATTACAGCAGTGCTAACTAAATTAAACACTGTGTTGAATAAAGTTATTCTATAACTATAGATCGTTAGTAAAGCAGCTATAGTTATAAGTTGAGACAGTAATATTAATATCATTAGTAAAATTATTTTATATTAAATCTAGTTAATGCTTCTGTAGTTAAATCTATTGTTTCACTAGTCTCTGCACTCTCAATCTTTAACTTTACTTCTAAGTATGAAGAATCAGTAGTATCACATCTAGCTTTATATTGAATTCCTTTATTGCTGTAAAGATAAGTTCTAGATTTGATACCACCCATCCAATAATCTTGACGAACAATATTTTTATCTGCCAATGTGTTAATTACAGAATCACATACACTTAGAGACCTATCAGCTAAAATATATCTGCTACTATAATGTGCGCAGCTTGTTGTAAGCATTACTAAAAATAGTAAGCTATATCTTATTTTCATAATATTTTATTTATTTACAATGCGAAGAAAGAGCTGCTATAAAGTTTATAGCAGCTCTTTCGCTTTTTCACTAAATACTATGTACAACAAGGGGATCGAACCCTTCGTGCTATTTCTAGCGACGGCTTATATTTATGTTAAGATGGTCTTATGAATTTAAACATAAGACCATGACTAAATGTAAAATGTGCGACAATGAGTTATCAGGACAACAAAAGAAGTTTTGTTCTAAACAGTGTAAGAATAGAAACTACTATGTTAATGCTGATAAATACGAAAGACAATCTGCACGGGCTACTGATATAAAACAAGAGCTCGTTGATTCTAGAGGAGGTGGTTGTGAAGTATGCGGATACAACAAATGCTTAAATGCATTAGAATTTCACCATTTAAATCCTGAAGAAAAAGAGTTTGGTTTAACCAAAAGGGAACTAGCAAATCATCGACGCTCTTTAGTTAATAAAGAGTTTGATAAATGTATAGTTCTATGTGCTAATTGTCATCGAGAACATCACGCTGGCATTTTAAATTTGTAATGCGCTCTGCCGGCCACGATCCGGCACCTTCCATCTTATGAGGATGGCGCACTGCCAATTGTGCTAAGAGCGCGTGTTTTATATAAGCTGTCTCTTCACCAGCTGAGTCGTTGTACTTAAACGCAGTTATTATAGAACACTGCAAAACTATTTATTCTAACCCTCTGTAAATCTAGGAGGAGTA
>ENA-ORXU01001587-ORXU01001587.1-marine-metagenome-genome-assembly--contig:-NODE-1587-length-17987-cov-3.528587_pt1 | contig 17987 bp, 13 predicted proteins | sample MGYA00237869_ERZ511484 | MGnify/ENA metagenome assembly ERZ511484
CCTCTTTTATTCAGTTTGCCCAAAAGTTTTTGATTGTGCAAGCGCTGATCGCTTGAAATTATAGTTCTGTCGCGAGGCAAATCGATATATAACATTATGTACTCCACTGATAAAGTTTTGAACTCTTCCGTGTCAAAAAAATCTTTTTTGAGCATTTTGCAGGGCGGGCACCAATCACTTCCGGTAAAGTAGACCAATATATTTTTATCGTCGTTTTGCGCTTGCTCAAGAGCTTTGTCGTAGTCGGTGAGCCATTCAGTCGATTTTATCGACGTTTCCGATTGCGCATTTATCAGTATCGGCAAGAATAATAGTAGGAGTACTTTTTTCATAGGGTCTGCTATCTGTACAATGATAAATGTGTCGTAAAGCTACAATGCATTGCGTCTCTACCCAAATAACGAATCCATTCCCGGAATATTGGGCATGCCCTCTTTGGCCACTGCGCCAAGCTCTGTCTCATTTACCTGTGTTGCCTTTTCTATGGCTTTGTTCATAACAAGTACCAAATAATCTTCTAACTGCTCTTTATCTGCTAAAAGGCTATCGTCTATTTCGATTTCCTGTACTTTTCGGTTTGCGGTTATGGTTATTTTTAATAGCCCATCCGAAGAACTTTCGACTAAAGAGACCGTATCTAATCGTTTCTTGGTCGCTTCTACTTTTTGTTGGGTCTCTTTAAGTTTTCCCATCATTCCCATCATATCTCCAAACATAGTTTTCTTTTTAAAGTTTAAGGGATTAAAATTACTAAATTGTGCGTTAAATGTATTCTATATGAGCCTGCTAATAAAAAAGAAAGTCGTTTTTATGTTATGCCTTACATTTGCGCTCTCTATTCAAAGCCAAGAAAAGTCTATGAACAAAGTTGCCGCCCCAACCGCAAAAAAAAATCCAAAAAAACTAGAGAAGCACGGCGACGTCAGGATTGATGATTACTATTGGATGAACGACCGGGAAAACCCTGAGGTCATTGCTCATCTTCAAGCTGAAAACACCTATTACAACTCGCTAACAGCCCATACCAAAGAATTTCAAAAAAGCCTTTTTGCCGAAATGAAGGCGCGCATCAAAGAAGATGACGCTTCGGTACCTTATAAGCAGAATGGATATTGGTATATAACACGTTTTGAAACTGGAAAAGAATATCCTATTTATTCAAGGAAAAAGGAAACGCTGGATGCCGATGAGGAGATTCTATTCAACGGTAACGAAATGGCCGAGGGGCATGAGTATTTTAGTATTGGTGGCATAGCCATCAGCCCGGATAACAAATTGGCGGCTTTTGGGGTCGATACCGTTTCGAGACGGGAATATCATATTCAGGTTAAGAACCTTCAAACAGGAGAAATCTATACCGATAAAATAGAGAATACAACGGGAGGTGCTGTCTGGGCAGACGACAATAAAACACTCTTTTACACAAAAAAGGACCCGGTTACGTTACGTGCAGATAAAATTTATAAGCATAAGTTCGAAACGGCATCGGAGGCCGACACCCTTATTTTTCATGAAAAAGACGATACTTTCGGTACCTATGTCTACAAATCGAAGTCGAAAAAGTACATTATAATAGGCTCGTATAGCACCTTGACTTCCGAGTTTCAAACTTTACGGTCAGATAATCCGGATGGGGAGTTGAAGATGTTTTCTCCTCGGAAAAGAGGTCTGGAATATGGCATATCACACTACGGAGAACATTTTTATGTACTGACCAATAAAGATGGGGCAACGAACTTTAAATTGATGAAAGTCGGTGAAACCGATACGACATCCGATAACTGGGAAGAATTTATTCCGCATCGAGAAGATGTGCTTCTCGAAGACATCGATATTTTTAAGGAGTATTACGTGATTTCTGAACGCCAAAACGGACTTAACAAAATAAAGGTTACCCGTTGGGATGATAGTACTAGTTATTATCTGCCTTTCAAAAGTGAAACGTACACGGCGGGCGTTGGCCAAAATCCCGATTTTGATACCGAAATTTTACGCTACAGTTACAATTCTATGGCGACACCAAGTTCGGTAATCGATTTCAACATGCGTACACAAGAAAAGGAAATCAAAAAAGAGCAAGAGGTATTGGGCGGCAACTTCGATAAAGAAAACTACATTGAGAAGCGTATTTGGGCTACAGCAAGAGACGGTGTCAAGGTGCCGGTGTCGCTAGTTTACCACAAAAATACCGTATTAGGCAAAGATACCCCGATACTACAATATGCCTATGGCTCTTACGGCCATACCATAGACCCTTATTTTTCGACAATTCGCTTGAGTCTTTTAGACAGGGGTTTTGCTTATGCAATAGCCCACATTCGGGGAGGCGAGTATTTAGGTCGCCCTTGGTACGATAAGGGTAAGCTACTCAAGAAAATGAACACATTCACCGATTTTGTAGATTGTTCTAAATTTTTGATTGCCGAAGAATATACAAGTCCAGAACATTTATATGCCATGGGTGGCTCAGCGGGTGGCTTGCTGATGGGCGTAGTTATAAATATAGCGCCCGAGCTCTATAATGGCATCATCGCTGCCGTACCTTTTGTAGATGTGGTGACTACGATGTTAGATGATTCGATTCCGCTGACAACGGGTGAATACGACGAATGGGGCAACCCCAATGAAAAAGAATATTATGAATATATGAAGTTGTATTCCCCGTACGATCAGGTTACGGCACAAGGGTATCCGAATATGCTGGTAACCACTGGCTTGCACGATTCTCAAGTACAATACTTTGAGCCGGCGAAATGGGTAGCCAAACTACGCGAATTAAAGACCGATATTAATATTTTGGTATTCGACATTAATATGGATGCAGGCCACGGCGGTGCTTCAGGCCGCTTTGAGGCTTTGAAAGAGGTGGCGAAGGAATATGCCTTTTTTCTAGATTTAGAAGGAAAAACCGAGTAATTCAAAAAAATTAGTAATTTTGTACCAAGAATTTAGTGAATTTCATAAGTAGATTCAGAAGTTCCCAACACTAGACATCCATTTATGGAAAACAAAATTAAGGCTTACAATAGTATTCTCGAACTCGTAGGCAATACCCCTCTCGTTAAACTCAATAAGATTACGAAAGGCTTTACCGGTAATTTTTATGCCAAGGTCGAGTCTTTTAATCCCGGTCACTCTTCAAAAGACCGTATTGCAATGCATATTATTGAGGAGGCCGAGCGAAAAGGTATCTTGAACGAAAATAGTACGATAATAGAGACTACTTCTGGCAATACCGGTTTCAGTATCGCTATGGTCAGTATTATTAAGGGCTATGACTGTATTTTGGCAGTGAGTTCAAAATCTTCGAAAGATAAGATAGACATGTTGCGTTCCATGGGCGCTACAGTATATGTGTGCCCGGCCCATGTTAGCGCTGACGATCCAAGATCGTACTATGAGGTAGCCAAAAGGTTACATCAAGAGACAAAAGGGTCGATTTACATCAACCAATATTTTAATCAACTCAATATAGATGCGCACTACGCCAGTACCGGACCGGAAATTTGGGAACAAACAGGTGGTCAGATTACGCATTTGGTGGCTTGCAGCGGAACGGGCGGTACTATTTCAGGTACGGCAAAATACTTGAAAGAGCAAAACCCCGATATTAAGATAATCGGTGTTGATGCTTTTGGCTCTGTCTTAAAAAAATACCATGAGACCCGGGAATTCGATAGAAAAGAAATATACCCGTATCGTATTGAAGGTTTGGGTAAAAACCTTATTCCTGCTGCTACCGATTTTGACGTTATCGATGAGTTTATAAAGGTGACGGACTCTGAAAGTGCCCATACAGCCCGTGAAATCGCAAAAACGGAAGGTATTTTTGCCGGTTATACGAGTGGTGCGGTAATGCAAGCATTAAAGCAGCTGAACGAACAGGGTAAATTTGGTGCCAAAGATAACGTAGTGGTCATTTTTCCAGATCACGGATCACGTTATATGAGCAAGATATACAGTGATCAATGGATGGAAGACCAAGGCTTCTTTGATACACAAACGGTCGAAGAAACCCAAAAAATACAATTTATTAAAGAATAATACAGATTGTTATGCATATTTAAAAGCGACGGCCCCATAGCCGTCGTTTTCTATTTGGGGGTAAATATTTTATGAATGTTTCCCCGAAAATCATACTTTTGCAGGTAGAACTTAAGCGAAAAGAATGCGAGATTTATTTGATAGGATTATAGAGAACAAAGGACCGTTAGGAAAATGGGCCTCACAGGCCGAAGGATATTTTGTTTTCCCGAAATTGGAAGGTCCGATTTCGAACCGAATGAAATTTCAAGGAAAGGATGTAATTACGTGGAGCATTAATGATTATTTAGGCCTCGCCAACCTTCCTGAAATAAAGAAAATTGATGGTGAAGTCGCTGCCGAATACGGTTCAGCTTACCCAATGGGGGCACGAATGATGAGCGGGCATACTGATTTTCATGAGCAGTTGGAACAAGAACTCGCGGAATTTGTTCAAAAAGAGTCCGCCTATCTATTGAACTTTGGCTACCAAGGTATTATGTCGGCGATTGACGCGCTTGTGAGCAAAGACGATATTATTGTATACGATGTAGATTCCCATGCGTGTATAATCGATGGGGTTCGTTTACACATGGGCAAACGCTTTACTTTTGTACATAATGATATTGAAAGCCTAGAGAAGAACTTGGAGCGCGCCACGAAAATGGCCGAGCAGACCGGTGGTGGTATTTTGGTCATTTCCGAAGGTGTTTTCGGAATGCGCGGCGAGCAAGGAAAGTTGAAAGAGATCGTTGCACTCAAAGAAAAGTATACATTCCGTTTATTGGTCGACGATGCCCATGGTTTTGGTACTTTGGGAAAAACCGGCGCGGGTGCAGGAGAAGAGCAGGGCATTCAAGATGGTATTGACGTCTACTTTGCCACTTTTGCGAAATCAATGGCCAGTATCGGTGCATTTTTGGCTGCGGATAAAGAAATTATAGATTATCTCAAGTATAATCTGCGTTCACAAATGTTCGCGAAGTCGTTACCCATGGTCTATGTAAAAGGTGCTTTAAAGCGACTGGATATGCTTCGAACCCAACCCGAACTAAAAGCCAAACTTTGGGAAAATGTAGACGCCCTTCAAAACGGACTTAAAAACAAAGGTTTCAATATTGGGGATACCAATAGCTGTGTGACTCCCGTATATCTTAATGGAAGCATACCAGAAGCGATGGCCTTAGTGAAAGACCTTCGTGAAAACTACGGAATATTTTGTTCTATAGTTGTTTACCCTGTAATACCTAAAGGATTGATTCTGCTTAGAATGATTCCAACTGCGACTCATACATTGCAAGATATTGAGGAGACTTTAGAAGCATTTTCGGCAATTCGGGCGCGTTTGGAAAACGGTACCTACAAGAAACTATCTGCTGCCGTTGCCGCGGCGATGGGAGAGTAAAACAAAATCTTTAATTTTTTCAAAGACAAGTAAAGTAAAATCCAAATTCCAATATTATCTGGAGTTTGGATTTTTTTATTGGATACAGATGATAAATTTGGCAATGCACAATTAACTCAAACTCTTCTTATAAGTAGCCCTGCGCTTAAAGATTTTCGGTTCAAAATGCTTCCACATCTGGCGTATGGCGATATTGTCTTCTAACTCCGGGGTACGGTAGCACATTGCAATATCTTTTTTGCTGAAGGTTTTGTAGTATTCATTGAAAATAATGGCCGTAACCCCTTTGTTTTGATATTCGGGGTGAATGCCTATTAAATAAAAAAGCACATCCTTATTGTATTTTTTGGCTTTTAACATATGGAAAATCCCAAAAGGAAGTAGTTTTCCTTTAGCCTTTTGCAAAGCTTCAGAGAATGAAGGCATCACAATCGCAAAGGCGATAAGGGTATCTTCTTTATCAACAATAAATTTGATGTACTCTGGATTGATAAACGAGATATATTTCTTTTTAAAATATGCTTTTTGGACTTCGGTAATGGGCACGAATGACGATAGCTTCGAATAGGTTTCGTTAAACAGGTCGAACATCTGGTCCGTTAATGGTAAAACCTCCTTGGTTTTAGTGAAATTGATTTCCCGTAGTCCATAACGACGTTTAATAAGTCCGTTTAGCTTGGTGAAGAGCTTAGGGTCGGCATTCTTCGCGGGAAATTTATTCTCGACGTAGCCCTTTTCTTTCTTAAACCCCAATTTGTCGTAGTGGCTCACGTAATACGGGTAATTGTACCAGGTAATCATACTTCCGATATGGTCAAAACCTTCGGTGAGTACGCCCACTTTATCTAGATTGGAGAAGCCGACAGGACCTTCCATGAATGCCAAATCATGTTTTCTGCCGATTTCGGCTACTTTGTCTAACAGTGCTTCAGATACTTCTAGGTCATCAACAAAGTCGAACCACCCAAAGCGCATTTTTTTGATTTGCTGTTGACCAACTTCCACATGATTAATGATTGCCACCACCCGCCCGGCTAACGTATCGTTTTTATACGCTAAAAAGAACCATGCCTCAGCATTCTCAAATGCGGGATTTTTTGTTTTATTAAAAGTTTCGAGTTCGTCGGCAATAATAGGAGGTACCCAATAGGCAGAGCCTTTGTACAGGGAGAAGGGGAACTTTACGAACTTTTTTAGTTCGGCATTAGAAACCACTTCTTTAAGGGTGACCATACGACTTAAGTTTGTATAGCCAATATTAGGGATAAATAGGGTCAGAATAAAATAATGATTATTAAATTATTTGAATGCAAATCGAGATATACATCCCTAAAAATCAATGGCACCGTTATCTTTCTTCCTCTTGCCCTTATTTTTTTCTTCTTTCTTCAATTTACGAAGTTGCTTTTTCGACGGCCCTAAGTCGATATCTTCGGCACCGCTACCTTTTCTCTTCTTTCTATCTTTCTTTTTCATGGCGTTCTTTTTAATAGCACCGCCATTTTCATCGGCATTTTGATCATCGATGGCTTTTACCTTGTCTTGATGGAAATCAAATCGATATGACGCGCCTGCAGTAATGAAAATTCGCGAGGGTGTATTCTTAAAGCTGGCCCCAAGGTTAAAATCTACTTGCAGGTCTTCGGTCAGCAAATGGGCAATGCCGCCCCTGATAAGAATATCGGAATAGCGATCACTCTCAATACCCTGATTTTCAACGAAAGCACTCCATTTGGGATTTCTAAAGGCGTGTGAAAGCGAAACGAGATAACTTAGTTCGGGAGAAACCGTACTTATACGGTCGTATGCAATATTGGTTATCAGTACAAAGCGAGGGGTCAGCTTACTTTGTGTGGCTACCATACCGCGATAAGAGACCGTCGGGTCACCCACGTAAAATGGATTGTCCCCTAAATTGAAAGTGGCTCCCCCATAAATGGATATCGATGGAATTAAATTCTGCCACTTAAAACCGTAATTCGCTTTCCAGCTGTATAAATTAGGTTTATTCCGTTCTTCGGATTTGTAGCGATCGTAGACCAGAAATTTTAGGCCTATACGATTTCTTGAAAAATCCGTAAGATTATCTGAAGTTCCCAAATCGGTAAAAGTAATATTCTGATTTTGAAAGGTGCCTTCGTAATTAAGTTCCAGTTGTTCGAAAAGTAATCCATAACGCAACGATATATCAGTACCCCAGATATTACTTTGCGTATTCAAAAGGGCATGGTCGCTCTGTTCGTAAAAAAGACCGGCTTCGAGCTGAATCACATTTTTTCCAACGGCATAGGCGCCTACCGATAATCCCGGACGGTTAGAGTTGATGACATCGGTGTATTGAGAGATGCCCGTTAACGGTAAGATGAATGATAGAATTATCAAAAGATGTTTCATAGTCAGGAAACTTAAAAAGTTTATGAGTTTATTAGTTTAGACGTTTATATAAATATGGGTTTTCTACTACTAAATATTCTTAAAGGGTTTTCTGTTTCCAATTTTTTGACAAAGGGTAAACAGGCTTTCGATTCCTATAATAGAAGAATTGGCACATTATAAAGTCAAAAAATCTGCCCACTGCAACTACTAACTACTTCCTAAAAAAGTCACTTTATGTTAATTTTAGCAGTTCGCCCCTTTTATTACAACGTTAGAATCGTATTTTTGATATAGAAGTGAATTAAACTTTTTGCTTTCTATCGAAAATTAGACGTTTTTTGACCATGTGAGGGCTTTTTTGAGTTGCATAGTATCGCTACGGAATGAAAAAAAGACGAAGAATGGACGAAAAAGGGCAATTTTTTAGCGAATGGAAAAAGTTTAAATCACTTCATAATATTTCAAGAAAAAGTATGGCATTTTTAAAGACAATACTGATTATTCTTTTGGTGTATTATCTTTTCAAGATATTGGTGAAGATGTTCGCGCCAAAAATCTTTGGATATGCGGCCAAAAAGACAGAAGAACATTTCAAAGAAAAATTTGGGGAATTCACTCAGCAGAACAATAGGCAGGAAGACCGAGTGGGTGATGTGATTATAGAAAAGAAACCTTCTAAAAAAGGTGGTACTTCCGAGAAAGTAGGGGATTATATCGATTTCGAAGAAATTGATTGAAATAACCGGTTTCCAGCCAAGCTGATTTTAGTACTTCCCAAAAACTTGTTTCCTAATCTTCCTCTCGAAATTTGTTAAAGCACTCCGAAATAATTTATAGGCTATACAATTTTCCGTAATTCGGTAAAAATCCCAAAATTCTATTTGGAAGGGGCATAAGTTCATTATTTTTGCCGAATCAACCGATAAAGTTCATTATGCAAAAAGGGTTAAAGGCCTTCTTCGTCCATTTTTTTGTTACTGTTTTCTTTATTATCGCCGCGCTGGCCTATTTTCATCCCGTACTACAGGGTAAGGTCATTCAACAATCCGATATTGTACAATATACGGGTATGGCCAAAGAGCAAAACGACTTTCGTAAACGTACCGGTGAAGAGCCGTATTGGACTAACAGTGCTTTTGGCGGAATGCCTACTTTTCAGTTAGGTGCCTATTATCCCCATGATTATATAAAAAAATTGGATAGGCTAATTCGGTTTCTCCCACGCCCGGCAGACTATCTTTTTCTTTATTTTATAGGATTTTATATTTTGCTCTGTTGTATGAAGGTCGATTATCGGTTGGCCGTTTTGGGAGCTTTGGCTTTCGGGTTTTCGACATATCTGATAATAATATTGGGCGTCGGCCATAACGCAAAGGCACATGCCCTCGGCTATCTACCTATGCTTTTAGGTGGAATTCTACTGGTCTTCCATAAAAAGTATCTTTGGGGCTTTGTATTGGCAGCTATAGCAATGGCCTTGGAAATCGGTGCCAATCACTATCAGATGACCTACTATTTTATGTTGCTGGTATTTGTTCTCGGAGCGGCCTATTTAGTAGATGCCATCCGTAGGAAAGAATTAAAACATTACTTTATTTCCGTTGGAATTTTGGTCGTCGCAGTCGGTCTAGGTATTGCCGCTAACGCAACAAGCCTAATGGCCACAAAACAATATGCCGATTGGAGTACGCGCGGAAAGTCTGAACTGACCATTAATCCCGATGGCTCTACCAAGGAGAATATCGGTGGATTAAGCAAAGAATATATTACCCAGTACAGTTACGGCGTGGCCGAATCATTAGATCTTTTCGTACCTCGACTTTTTGGCGGTTCTAATGGGGAAGATTTAGGGGAGGATTCAAAGAGCTATGATTTTTTGATAGATCAAGGCGTATCTCGCAGCCAAGCCCTGAACTTTTCAAGTGGCCTGCCTTTATATTGGGGCGACCAGCCTATAGTTGCTGGCCCCGCATACATCGGTGCTATCCTATTTTTTCTATTTGTGCTAGGATTAATTTTGGTCAAAGGTAGAACCAAATGGTGGCTTTTGGGTGGGGTTTTGATGTCACTGTTTCTTTCATGGGGAAAGAACTTTAGCCTTCTAACCGATTTTATGATCGATTATTTCCCGTTGTACGATAAATTTCGCGCGGTTTCTTCCATTCAAATAGTTTTAGAACTATGCGTACCGATTTTGGGTGTTTTAGCGCTTCGAGAACTTTTTAAATCTTCACTGGAGAATTCGGAAAAATTGAAAGCCTTAAAGCTCTCGTTTTTTATCGTTTTAGGCCTCGGCATTGCTTTGTTCGCCTTTAAAGGAATGTTCGATTTTATTGGCCCGAGTGATGAATATCTTAAAAAAAATTATGGTGACGAATTGGTGTCACTTATTCAAGCAGATCGTAGGGCCGTTTATAATAGCGATCTCTTCCGGTCTCTTATTTTCGTTTTTTTGGCCGTTGTTGCCTTATGGTTTTATATCAAGGGCAAGTTCAAAGAGAATCTTGCGATTATCGCAGTGGGTGCCTTAATCGTTTTTGATCTTGTTGGTATCGGTTTACGCTATGTAGATAAAGATGACTTTGTCGCCAAGCGACGAATGGCAGAACCTTTTCCCGAAACCGCCCTTGATAAAGAAATAAAGAAAGATGACGGTGTTTTTAGAGTCTATAATCCAGAGGAAGGTATCAACGGTGCAGGTACTTCTTTCTATCATCAATCGATAGGTGGTTATCATGCCGCGAAACCGGCCGGTCTCGAAGACCTGTTCAGCTTTCATATTTACAAGGGCAATATGAACGTACTGAATATGCTGAACGTAAAGTACGTAGTGCAGCAAGATGAAGCCGGTAAAAATTACCCGGCGGTCAACCCCGAAGCTAATGGCAACGCTTGGTTCGTAAACAAGCTGGTGAAGGTAAACGATGCAGATGAAGAAATAACTGCCCTTGAAAAGTTGGATACCAAAAATGAAGCGGTCATTAATACCTCGAAGGTACCTGGTATTAATCGTTTTGAATTTCAGGTGGATTCTACGGCCTCAGTTTCATTAACGGACTACCAGCCGAATCATTTGACCTATGCTTCCACAAACCCAAATGCGGGTGTTGCCGTATTCTCCGAAATGTATTATCCTGAGGGATGGAGCGCTTATATTGATGGGCAGTTGAAAGCGCATTTTAAGGTTAACTATACGCTTCGAGCGATGAAAGTTCCCGAAGGCCAGCATACCATTGAATTTAAGTTCGAGCCAGAAGTAGTCAAAACGGGAAGCCAGATTACCTTGGCGAGTTCTATTGTTTTGGGCCTTACCGTTTTGGGTGGTATCGGATTTTCTTTATATAATTCCCGTAGGGAAGAAAAAGAAAACCCGTAGAGACAAGATACATCGCGTCTCCATGCATGGTATCTTCATGGGGTATCCCATGAAATTAAGCCAATAGACAAAAATGAAAAAAGTGCTCGTCATTACGTATTATTGGCCTCCGGCAGGTGGACCCGGTGTGCAGCGATGGTTGAAATTTGTAAAATACCTTCGTGATTTTGATATTGAGCCAGTGGTTTACATTCCTGAAAACCCACATTATCCGATTGAAGACGCTTCCTTGTTAAAAGAAATTCCAAAGGATATCACGATACTTAGTCAATCTCTTTTTGAACCGTACGGGGTTGCCAAATTTTTGTCCCCAAAAAAAACCAAACGCATCAGTTCGGGTATCATACAGGCCAAGAACCAATCTTTCTTGGAAAAGGCCATGTTATGGATACGTGGAAATTTTTTCATTCCCGACGCCCGAAAATATTGGGTAAAACCATCGGTTAAGTTTTTATCGGAAGTACTTGAACGTGAAAATATCGATACGATAATTACAACTGGGCCACCACATAGCGTTCACTTGATCGGTCAACAACTAAAGATCGAAAAAGGGGTACAATGGCTAGCTGATTTTAGGGACCCTTGGACGTCAATTGGTTACCATAAAAAACTAAAGCTTTCAAAAGCTTCACAGAAGAAACACAAAGATTTAGAGTATGGTGTCTTAAATCAAGCCGATAAGATTATCACAACGAGCAGAACGACAAAGCTCGAATTTGAGAAACTAACGGAGAAACCCATTACAGTCATTACGAACGGGCATGATTCCGATTATGAAGGTGGCGCAAATCTGGACAAGGATTTCACCATATCGCATATCGGATCATTGCTTACTGGAAGAAACCCTAAAAACCTTTGGAAGGTATTATCACAGCTTGCAGCTGAAAATGCCGTATTTAGAAGTAATCTGCAACTTGAATTTATGGGTGTTGTAAGCAAAGATGTAATGGACAGTCTCTATCGCGCCGAACTCGGACCTTATATTAAGATGCGAGGCTACGGATCTCATGCCGAGGCGCAACGTCGACAGCGGCGATCTCAGCTTTTACTACTGGTAGAAATCGATTCTGAAGAAACTAAGGGTATTATACCCGGAAAGCTATTTGAGTATATGGCGGCCAAACGTCCTATTTTAGCCTTAGGCCCTACTAATTGGGAGGCTGGCAAAATTATTGAAGAGACCCGAACAGGTAGGGTTTTCGATTACTTGGCCCATTCCGATTTGAAAGAAACCGTACTTGACTGGTATACGGCGTTTAAGAAAGAAAGTCTTGTTTCAAAATCAGAGAACATCGAAAAATATAGCCGCAGAGCACTTACAGGTGAGTTAGCAAAAATTATTTGAGAGCTGGGAAAAAATGTGATGATAAAGTTTACGAATTTATGGGTTTAGCAGTTTATAAGTTTAGGAGTTCCTTATTTATATCTAGGTTACCTGCACAAATTTACCATGAAAGCGAACCTTGGTTACAGCTTTTGAATTCGTTTTCTGTGGTACATCCGGCATTTAGCATCCCGCACCCGGTATTTAGTATCTCAAATTTCAAACCTCAAAATTAATTGCTCAAATGGGGATAGTATTCAAGCAATCACTGAACAATTCCATTATTACCTATGTGGGTTTTGGTATTGGAGCGCTCAACACGTTGGTATTGTACCTGAATTTTATGACTCCGAAATATTACGGCCTGATACAGGTTATTTTATCTGCTTCGACGGTACTGATGCCTATTTTGGCCTTTGGCGTGCCCAATACATTGGTGAAATTTTACAGTAGTTTTAAGGATAAAAGAACGGAAGACGGTTTTTTGACATTGATGTTGTTTTTGCCGTTGGTCTTGATGCTACCGATTGCGGGAATCACTTTTTTAGCTAACGAAACAATCGGTAATTTCTTGTCCAGAGAAAACCCTATCGTAAAAGACTATGTATGGCATATTTTCTTGATTGGTATGGCAATGGCCTACTTTGAGGTGTTTTACGGTTGGGCGCGGGTTCAGATGAAGTCCGTTTTTGGTAATTTCATGAAAGAGGTCTTCTCTAGAATAGCGGTTACTTTATTACTGCTGCTGTTATATTTTGAAGTGATTACAGTGGAAACTTTCATTAATGCCTCCGTCGGCATGTACTTGTTACGTACCCTAATAATGAAAATATACGCCTACCGTTTACGCATGCCGAGATTGGTATTCGATTTTCCGAAGAATATCCGTAACATTTTAGTGTATACCACCTTGATTATTTTTGGGGGCTCGGTAGCGGTCGTGCTTTTAGAATTAGATAAGGTGATGATAAATCAATTTATCGAAATAGAGAACGTGGCCTTTTATAGCGTAGCCGGGTTTATTGCTATGGTCGTCGCCGTTCCTTCTCGGTCAATGCACCAGATTACCTACCCGTTGACTGCAGAAATTTTAAACAAAAACGATAAGCCTGCATTAAAGCGCCTCTATCAAAAAAGTTCATTGACGCTGTTTATCGTATCGGGACTACTTTTTTTATTGATAGTATTAAATCTGAACGATTTGTACGAAATGCTGCCAGAGGCTTATAGAAACGGAGCAATGATTTTTGTTTGGCTCGGTCTCGCCAAAATGTACGATGCTGTTTTAGGAAACAATAATTCCATTCTTTACAATTCAGATTACTATCGAGCCGTATTGGTGATGGGTATCTTTTTGGCCATCTTGACCATACTTTTAAACCTTTGGTTGATTCCGTTATACGGGGTTTATGGGGCAGCAGTCGCTAGTTTTTCAGCATTTTTCATTTACAATACTATCAAATTGTTTTATGTAAAGGCAAAATTTGACATCCTTCCCTTTACGTTGGAAACGGTTAAGGTCACGCTACTTTTATCGGCAACTGGTACGGTATTCTATTTTCTGGATTTTCCTTTTCATCCGATTATCAATATAGGTGTGAAAAGTATCCTGGTTGTTATTGTGTACATAGCAATACTATACCGTTTTAAAATTTCCGAGGATGTTTTTGAAGTACTTTCAAAGGTTTTCAAGAGATAGGTAGTAAAAAAGGGACATTGGACAACTATCATTTTCACCATCAATGCTTTATGGTAAATAGCGTGGGTAAATAATTTCGAATTCAATTACTTACAGGGTATTTCCCATTATTCTCTGTGTAGCTCTGTGATATAGCTGTTACGCAGAGTTTCACGGAGTAAAAAGGAGATTCACGGAGATGAAACGGATAAATATTACCCACTAAGAATAAAATAGTACCCGATGAATTTTTTACGAGTTGAATTGTTGGACAAGGTTTTTGTAAATGGAAGAAACCGATGGGGTCGAATGAAATTGTATTTTTATAGTACCTTTATTTTTAAAGGGGTTTCATGGCATGTATAGTTAAAGGTAATTTCAGTGCTCCGTTAAATTTCGTTTTTTTTCAGGCTGTGGGCGATGCCCGAATTCGAATTTATCGGGTTTACAATGAAGTATTAGAAAGCGACTCAAAAAATAAAATAATCGAGATATTTCCAAACAGTCTCTAATAATTTTAACATACAGGTCTTCTATCAATTGACCAGAAGTAGATTTATAAAATGAATAAAGATTTTCATAGAAATGTATCCGTTCGTGGATCGGAAGAGTTTTCTAAAATACAATTAAAAGAACCCCTTCGTTATGCCGCCGGAAAGTTGGGCGTTAAAGAAGCTCTGCGACATGGGTTTAAAGAAATGGGTATTGTACGTTCTATGCGTGCCTTTTTGGAGTTGAACCAAGAAGATGGATTTGATTGTCCAAGTTGTGCTTGGCCCAACCCGGAACATCCGTCGTCTATTGCAGAATACTGTGAAAATGGAGGCAAAGCGATTGCCGAAGAAGCGACTACAAAAGAGGTGACGCCAAGGTTTTTCGATGAACATTCAGTCCAGTACATCGGACAGCAGAGTGATTATTGGATTGGGAAACGTGGCCGATTGACGCACCCCATGATCCTCGAAGAAGGTGCAACGCATTATCAACCGATCCTTTGGGAGCAGGCCTTTGAAGTGATCGCCGAAGAACTCAATGCGCTCTCTACGCCTGATGATGCAGTATTCTACACTTCAGGTAGAACCGCCAACGAAACAGCTTTTCTCTACCAACTTTTTGTACGTGCATATGGGACTAACAATTTGCCCGATTGCAGCAACATGTGCCATGAAAGTAGCGGTATTGCGCTCGGCAACATGGTCGGTATTGGAAAAGGATCCGTCAAGTTAGAAGACTTCAGCCACGCGGATGTAATCATGGTCATCGGCCAAAATCCAGGCACCAATCATCCAAGAATGTTGAGCGCATTGAAAGATGCCAAGCTCACTGGTGCAAAAATTATTACCATCAATCCTTTAGCAGAAACAGGTTTGATACGATTCAAGGATCCTCAGAGTCCGAGGGACATGTTGAGTAGAGGTACCGAATTGACTGATCTTTTTTTACAAGTCAAAGTTAATGGCGATGTGCCGCTATTTAAAGCGATACTTCACTTGCTATGGAAGCGCGAACAGGAGGAACGAGGCAGTGAATTTGATTGGGACTTTATTGAAAAGCGAACCGTCGGCTTTTCTGATTTAGAAGAGGACATGGCTGCGCAGGATCCTACATTGCTAGCCGAGCAATGCGGCATATCTGTGGCTCAAATTACGGAGGCGGCCAACATGCTTAAAGGCAAAAAGAAGATTATTACATGCTGGGCGATGGGCATCACGCAACACAAGAATGGTGTAGCCAACATTCAAGAAATTGTCAATTTGCTTCTGCTCAAAGGGAGCATCGCCAAAACCGGTGCAGGCACCTGCCCCGTGCGTGGTCACAGTAACGTACAAGGCGATCGCACGATGGGCATCTGGGAGAAGCCACCTACTTTTTTGCTAGATAATTTGGACAAAGAGTTCGGCATTCATGCTCCTCGGAAGTACGGATTAGATGTGGTCGATTCTATCAAGCGCATGCACGAACGCAAAGGAATGGTCTTCTTCGCGATGGGAGGCAATTTCCTTTCAGCGACTCCAGATACAATCTACACAGCCGAAGCACTTCGTAACTGCGCACTGACGGTACATGTGTCAACGAAGCTCAATCGCTCGCATGTCGTCACCGGTAAGCGCGCGCTGATTCTTCCAAGTCTAGGACGTACAGACCATGACATTAGAGGAGGTAAAGAACAGTTTGTCTCTGTTGAAAATTCAATGGGCGTAGTTCATTCGAGTACAGGAAAGCTCAAGCCACTTTCAGACATGATGCTGAGCGAACCTGCTATCGTAGCAGGGCTCGCCATGGCAACTTTAAAGTCGAATCCGAAAATAGATTGGAAAGGAATGTCCAATGACTACGACCTTATAAGAGACAAAATTGAGGCTGTAATCCCTGGCTTTGAAAGTTACAATGAGCGCGTTCGAAATCCAAACGGGTTCTACCTTCCTAACGGATCGCGCAGCGGTGAATTTGATTTGCCCGATCAGAAGGCTCGGTTTACGGTCAATGATATCCCTGACAACAAGCTTGGCATAGGTGAGCTACTGATGACGACGGTTCGATCGCATGACCAGTTTAATACCACCATCTATGGTTTGAACGATCGTTACCGTGGAATCCTCAACGAGCGGCGGGTTATTCTCATGAATCAAAAAGATATTGCAACTCGGGGATTGACCAAGGGAGATGTGGTTGATATTTGGGGGGAGTTCAAGGGCAAAAGGCGTCATGCACCACGGTTTTTGGTGGTACCGTATGATGTACCTGAACAGTGTTGTGTGACGTACTTCCCAGAAACAAATGTGCTGGTACCAATTGACTCGGTGGCACTAAAGAGCAATACGCCGACCAGTAAGTTGGTGCGGGTGACGGTTGAGAAGGTAGCCGACTAAAATACATTGATTAGACCTCGCAGGCCGTTATTTAAGTGTCCAATTAATACAATCATATGTTTGCCTCAGCGGCCACAAAACATATAGATATAATATTCATAACCTCCATTTAGACCACTCATTATCTCCACTATCCCTTTAAACGCAAGCACATATAAAATAAATTTGTCCTTCTCCGCATGCCAGAAGGATGCGGGAGTAGGTCGCTATGAAATTTTTTAGAATGATGGGTAACTTTCTAGCCGTATATCGAGGATTTACATTGAGACGTTATTGTGGCTAGCCAAAATAATTCGATCAGAGGTTATGGCGCATGTCCCTTACTCGAGCATGAGTCCCTGTTTTTGACGATTATTTAAGACGAGAAACATTCCGATTTCTAACTTAGCGACCAAGCGCAATCCGAATTGCACATGAAGGTCATTTCTACCAATATCGCACAGCCTGTCACTTTCAATTGGGACGGAGAAGAGGTGACGACAGGCATTTACAAGAAGCCTACTGGCGAGCCGATCTACCTGACGAAAAATATTGTCAGTGAAGATGAAATCTCTGACAGACTCAATCACGGTGGATACTACAAAGCCTGTTACATTTTTTCAGCAGAGCAGTACCCACGTTGGAAAGCGCTTTACCCAGACTTAGACTGGAATTGGGGCATGTTTGGAGAGAATCTTACCGTAGAGGGTTTTGACGAAAGTAGAATCTTTCTAGGTGACGTCTACAAACTTGGCGAAGCACTAGTCCAAGTGTCACAACACCGCGATCCGTGCTATAAATTTGGGCACAAGTTCGGCTCTCAAAAGGTACTGAAACAGTTTATAGAGCATGGCTTTGGAGGAACGTATCTAAGTCTACTCGAAGAGGGTGCCGTGCAGGTTGGAGACGACTTTAAACTGGTAGATCGCCCCAAAGACCTACTTACGGTGAAAGAC
>ENA-ORXU01001588-ORXU01001588.1-marine-metagenome-genome-assembly--contig:-NODE-1588-length-17958-cov-4.081651_pt1 | contig 17958 bp, 6 predicted proteins | sample MGYA00237869_ERZ511484 | MGnify/ENA metagenome assembly ERZ511484
TGATATTCTGGTATCGGTAGACGAACGTCTAAAGCTGGAAAAACAAGACGATAAGGTCATAGACCTAGACTCTGGTAATGCTTATAGCGGCGAAGAAAATGTCAGTATGAACTTTTGGGTCTGCCAACCTTCGATATTCGCCAAGATAGAAAGCGAGTTCAGAAGTTTTTTGGTAGATGAAACCATGGCAATGAAAGGCGAACTCTATATACCTAAAACAATCCAAGAAATGTTGCAAGCCGGGGAAATCGATGTCAAAGTCGTTCCTTCCGGCGGCGATTGGTTCGGTGTGACCTATGCCAGCGATCGTGATAAAGCGGTAGCATTTTTACAGGAAAAAACAGCTGAAGGTAAATATAGTGCTCCCCTTTGGCCCAACGAATGAAAAACTATTCCGATGGTGAACTCAACCAGCTCATAACCAATTTTAGGGTAGCCGAGAAAAACTACACGTTCAAGCCCTTAACCGATGGTTTTATCAACGATACTTTTCTGGTTTTAGATGAGATAACGCCACTATACATATTGCAGCGCATCAACCATAACGTATTTACGAACGTTTCGGGTCTTATGAACAATGTTCGCAATGCCTTTGACCATCTTAAAGATTCAGATTACCGGGCGATAACTTTGGTCGAATCGCAAGCAGGTGAAAGCTACTATTCGAATCAGAAGGGGCCGACCGCTTTCTGGCGCATGATGACCTATATCGATGGCAGTACTGCCCATAATACGACTGAAGACCCTGAAGTAGCCTTTGAAGCTGGAAAGATCATTGCCAAGTTCAATATTTTATTGCAACAGGCGAATGTCGCTGATTATGTTGATACCATCCCGAAATTTCATGATCTAGACCTGCGAAAAGACCAATTCAAAGCTGCCGTACAAACTACCGACGCAAAAAAAATGGACAGCGCAAAAGATGCCGTACAATTTGCACATAAAGTCTTAGAAAAACTGGCAGCTGTGGAACTATCCGATCTACCCGTTCGAGTGTGCCATAACGATACCAAGCTGAACAATATTCTTTTCTCCCAGGAAACCAATAAAGCGCTTTGCCTTATTGATCTGGATACGCTAATGCGCGGATATTTTCTCTACGATTTCGGGGATGCCGTTCGAACTATTGTCAATACGGCCCCTGAAGATGAACAAGACCATGACAAAATAACCTTTGAAAAAAACCTTTTTGAAGCGTTTGTAGATGGCCTAGTGGCAAACGGATCATTTTTATCGAAAAAGGAAATCGACACCCTGCCCTGGGGTGCGATATTAATGCCTTTTCTTCATGGAATTCGTGCGTTAACGGACTATTTAAACGGTAATATCTATTACAAAGTGGCTTACGAAAACCAAAACCTAGATCGTTGCCTCAGCCTTTTTAATTTTACCCAGAAGGCTTTGGATAATCTCGATTATATGGAGAGCGTTGTTCTGGAGAAGTTGGGATGAAAGACCTGTCAGGTTTTTCGTTGTTAAAAGAAACTTTGGACCAAAATGGGGAGAACAAAATCAAAAGAAGGAAATCTGACAGATCTAGAAGTCGACTGACCTTTCCTATTAGACCTACTGCGTCGGCAACACCTTGCAGGTCGCCTAATATACCCGATTGTAAAATTGATATCCAAATTATCAATGGCCAAAAGCCCCGACTAAATGCCAGGGCTTCATTAATTCCATTATGAACGGTAGTTAAAGAATATTACCTATTTAGGGAAATAAACCTTTTTACGTATGACTTCCTTACCCGTATCAATTACCATAATGTGTATTTTGGTGGCCAAATCATGAATTTTAAACTGTAGCCTATTACTGCCCGAAGTTACCATACCTGCTCTTTTCTTCATCACCAGTTTACCGGATAAATCAAAAAACTGAAGGTCAATAGCCGCATCATAGGATATGTCAATATCTAGTTTGATACTATTTTCGAATGGCTTATGATAGGTCTTCACAGTGGTTTTTACGGGTGGATCTGCCTTTTCGGTTTCGCAATTAAGTTCCTCGTCAATTTCACCATCGCCGTCGTTGTCGACTCCATCGCAGACTTCTTTATCATCGCAATCGGGTGTGCCGTCATCGTCCGAGTCAAAACCCTCGTCGACTTCACCGTCACCATCGTTGTCAACTCCATCACAGACCTCCTTATCCTCACAATCTGGCGTTCCGTCATCGTCCGAGTCAAAACCTTCGTCAATTTCACCGTCGCCGTCGTTGTCCACTCCGTCGCACTCTTCTATATCATCGCAATCGGGTGTGCCATCATAGTCAGCGTCAAAACCCTCGTCGACTTCCCCGTCACCATCATTGTCGACGCCATCGCAGACTTCTTTATCATCACAAAATGATGTTCCATCGTCGTCAATTTCAAAGCCCTCGTCAATCTCTCCATCACCATCATTGTCCAATCCGTCGCATTCTTCGGTATCCTCACAATCCGGTATACCATCACTGTCGGAATCAAACCCTTCATCAATAAAGCCATCGCCGTCGTTATCTACGCCATCACATTCTTCAGCATCATAACAATCTGCGGTTCCATCATTATCACCATCAAAGCCTTCATCAATATGGCCGTCTCCATCATTGTCCAATCCATCACATTCTTCCACATCATCACAATCTGAAATACCGTCATTATCAGCGTCAAAACCTTCATCAATTTCACCGTCGCCATCGTTATCGATGCCATCACATTTTTCTACATCCTCACAATCGGGTGTTCCATCATCATCAACGTCGAAGCCTTCATCAATATTTCCATCACCGTCGTTATCTACTCCGTCACATTCCTCTACGTCATAACAATCGGCTGTTCCATCATTGTCCGAGTCAAAACCTTCATCGATATCACCGTCTCCATCATTATCGACGCCATCGCATTCTTCTACATCGTAACAGTCTGAAGTGCCATCCATATCAACGTCAAAGCCTTCATCGACCAAATCATCACCATCATTGTCCAATCCGTCACACTCTTCGATGTCCTCGCAATCTGCAATACCGTCCTTATCGGCATCAAAGCCCTCGTCAATTTCTCCATCGAGGTCATTATCAATGCCATCACAGACTTCTTCGCTCGCACATTCAGGATTACCTTTGCATGCTATATGAAAATTAAAATCGATCTTCCATTTGCGCTTGTCGCTTCGTGGTCCCATCCAAGCCCATCCTGCCAAGCCTTCAGCACTTGTATCCGAATCAAATAACGCCCCTCCCGGACCTATATGAACTCCGTAGTTACCGGTGCTTGCATCGGTGGGATCCGGCCTTTGACTCAAAATAAAGGTACCTTCCTCCAAACAATCGCCTCCTGTTGTAGTAATTGTACTTTTAGTCTCGTCTACCACATAGTAACGAAGATTCTCTTTAACAACTGATCCGACATCGCAACCTTGAGCTTTAAAACCTCCTCCGTCAGCGCTCCAATCAACCCAATTTTTCTTGTCCTTTAAAACGATGTACAACTTGGCAGAACAGCTACCGGATTGTGTAGATCCTTCTATTAGTGCAGTACCGTCGGTAAACTCCGTGAAAGTCAAAGAATGGGTGGCATTCTGTGAGAAAAATTCTGAACCGCGTGCTACCGATCTCATTTCATTCCAATAGAAATTATAGAAGGGGGCTTCACTGGGGGTGCAAAAATCAATATCGAGCACTTCGCAACTTTTGACCGAGTCATCCCCTACCGTTACAGTAATTACGGCCTCGTCTTTCGGACAACTATTGCCACTAGTTACAGTATAGGTTATTGGGTAGTCACCATCCGCTAATCCCGTTGTATCAAATGAATTTCCGCTAACACCGGGACCACTAAATGTACCTCCGGGTGCACTTACAAAGTCCAAAAGATCAACAACTATTCCCTCGCAAACCGAGGTGTATTGGTCTAAACCTGCTTTCGGTTCTTTGTCAAAAGTTATATCAACCATATCCGAAACGGAATTACAGGGTCCTGCCCCGTCCGGATCATTTGTAGTCCATATTAAGGTTACTGTGGTACCCACCTCGGTCGCATCCGGGGTATAGGAAGTGCTTTGTATTGTCGCATCTGCAAACGTTCCTAATCCTCCGCTCCATATTCCGGCACCACTGGCCGTTGCATCAATTGACACTATGTTGTTTCCGCATACGGTTTGGTTTGCTCCTGCATTGGCGGTAACGGTAGTCTCACAAACGCCACCTCCACCATCATTGTCAATAATGGTAATCGTCGCCGTGGAGGGTGTGCCCACAAAGGCGGGGTTCGTACTCGCTATCGTCATCGTAAAGGTCTCGTCGCCCTCCAGTAGGTCGTCGGAATTGATCGGAAGGGTGACCGTCTTGTCGTTCGTATTGCCGTCCGCCCAGGTAACCGTTAGCGGTGATGGGATTCCGGTGTAGTCCTCGGGTTGGGTCGCCGTACCTTCGAAGGTCTGGATGTCGACGGTAATCTCCCCGTTGGCGCTGCCCGCCCGTTCTAGGGTCAAGGTTACGGAACCGGCCTCTTCATCAACGATGTAGTCCGCTTCGCCGAAACGGATGTTGCCCGGTGGTACGTCCGTTATGGTGACCGTCGCCGTGGAGGGCGTGCCCAGCCAGGCAGGGTTCGTGCTCGCTATGGTCATGGTAAAGGTCTCGTCGCCTTCCACAAGGTCGTCGGACCTGATCGGAAGGGTGACCGTCTTGTTGCTCGTGTTACCGTCCGCCCAGGTGAGGGTAAGCGGGGACGGCAGTCCACTGTAGTCCTCAGGTTGTGTGGCCGTGCCGTCGAAGGTCTGGATGTCGATGACGATTTCACCATCGGGACTGCCTGCGCGCTCAAGGGTCAGGGTTACATTTTCCCCCTCCTCGGCGACGTAGGCCGCTTGGCCGAAACGGATGTTACTTGATGGAACGTCGGTTATGGTCACCGTCGCCGTGGAGGGTGTTCCCACCCAATCAAGATTCGTACTGGTGATGGTCGTGGTAAGGGTCTCGTCGCCCTCTTCAAGACTATCTGTATAAATTACAATAGTAACGTTTTTTGTGGCGGTATCGCCATCGGCCCAGGTAAGGGTAAGCGGCACGGGAAATCCGGTATAGTCACTCGTGACGGTGGCCGTGCCGTCAAAGGTCTGGACATCGAACGAAATCTCGCCCTCGCTACCCCCGACACGCTCTATCGACAAGGTAACATTGTTGCCCTCTGTCGTCGAATAGGTCGCCTGCGCAAACTGAGCCTTGCCGCTCTGTGCCATGCCCGAAGCAATAAACGCAAAACAGCCAAGAAAAAGCAAAGCCATTTTTAGCACATTACGATTACTCCTGAAAATTTCAGAAATACCGGTTAAAAAGAACTTTCGAATAGATAGAAGTAAAAATATTCCCATAATACGTGTTTTTTGATTCTAATAAGTTTATACCGCGAAAGCTTAAAGGTTAACATCGTATGCAGAAAAAATTGCATATTAAATCTTCAATGGGGGAAATCGCTTAAGAGGGGGAAGTGAATTAGATGTTAACCAAATTATATAAAGATCGGCATGAGCTGATCTTAATTGTATAGTTTGTACTGTATACTGTATTATTGGCACATATTGCTTTGTAAATTTGAATATAGAGACTGTTTTACCCAATCAGGATTTTCCAGAAGTGGGTGAACCGTAGCCTAGAACTCAAAAGTAGCTAACTATCAAAAAGCGTGATACTTCATATGTAACAGAGCTTGCCACATATGTAACATTGCGGGTAAATTTTATTACTGAACTCAATCAAACTTGTTAATTTCATGAGGTAAACACTGAATAGGATAGACTATATGAAGGAGGTTGTGCGCGAGAGATTAGGTCGATTATTATCTATCGAATCTTTTTTTGTTCATTGCCTTAGCAGGGGAAGAAACCGGGAACCGTATTACTTTTAAGAAATCAAAACGGATACCCGATAGCAAAATTGAAAATTAAATTATTATCCCCACCTCCAAAAAAAGGTGTTCGGCTGCGCTCGCCTTCTGGAAGGTAAGGCACTCGAACCGGTGATGCCAAATCTAGACGTATCACGAAACTTTGAATATCGACCCGAAGGCCGAAACCTACCCCGACACCTAATTCCTTTGCCCAGTTTTTTCCAAACTTTCCTTCGGTCTGTAGACGTTCGTAAAAGGCAATGCCCTCCTCTGACTCACCTTCCAAAATTTCAGCATCCGTGGTTAGCCAAACATTTCCGGCATCGGCGAAGATGGCACCTTTGAGGTATGACCATATGGGAAAACGGTATTCAAGATTGGCCTCTAAGCTTAAGTTACCCGATTGATCGAAAAAAGTGGTCGAGCCATCTCCATCGGAAGTAAACGTACCAGGACCTAAAGAACGAATTTTAAAGGCACGTACGCTATATGGGCCTCCAGAGAAAAACTGTTTTACGAATGGCAATGTAGTCGAATTTCCATAGGGAATTCCTAAACCTCCGTAAATTCGTGAAATCAGGGTCTGCTCCCTACCCCACTTTAGGTAATACCGGAAATCAATATCAGCTTTGGCGTATTGTGCATATTCGAGTCCGAAAACAGATTCGTTGCCACTTAATAGATTCAACATATTGCCTGCGATGTCAAAACTGGTAGATACAAAAATTGGATGCGTTTTATCTTCATCTACCAACTCGTTGTAGGTAAAGGTATAGGTAAGACCTGCAATAAATTGCTGCTCAAAACTGCGCCGCAGAAATGGATTTTTATCTAAAATTGCCTCGAATTCTTCCGTGGTATTGGTCAGATTGACATAATTGACATTGATAGGGTTCAATTCGTGGTAGACAAATTTATTGGCGTTCCACGTATAACCGAAAGAAGTATTAAAAGAGGTGAGCGTATACAGTTTGCTGCGGTTCAAAAAATCTACTCCTAAACTTATTTTCGTTTTAGGAACCGCATATCGAAAACGGCTCGGCGAAAAAGGAAGCAGCCTCGGAATGGTCAAATCTGTTTTCAGACCGCCCGCGATACTACTTAAGTTTTCGTCATCGCCACTTGACAGTTGTGTAGCATACGAAAAGTTACCGATAATGCTCAAGGTTTCACCGCCGCGAAAAAGATTACGGTTGTTATAGGCCAAGGTGATTCCCGGGCCTGCAAAACCATTCGATTTTGTTACTGCCTGAAGTTCTGCGCGTAAGGATCTTTTGGTAAGTGGTGACAGGTACAATTCTGCATTTAAAGACCCGGCACCGCCTTCGGTGGCCGTCGTATCGGTTTCTACAAACTGGGTATTCACAAACTTATAACTACCTAACGATGATAACCGATTGCTGGTCAACCTTGCTGTCTGTGCATTGTATTTCTGTCCTTTTTCAAAAAGAATATAAGGCTCCAATCGTTTGGGTTTGAAAAATTCTTCCTTTTGGACAAAACTGATTCCGTCAATATTTTCTGTATCACTAATTTTGGTCGTATCGCCAATTGAATAATTGGGATACACAGTAATCGAATCTATTTCATAGGGAATAACGGATTTCGTCGGCACTTGGGATTTCAGTCGAAGGAACAAATCGAATTTTCGATTGTCGTACCGGTTCGTATCCGCTTCAAAAATCAAAAAATCAGGATTAAAATTGTAATAGCCCCTCTGTTTAAGTTCCTTGTCGATACGTTCACGTTCAAACTTCAACAAACTCAGATCAAAACGATCACCGACAGCGATAGGGCTTTCCGGTAAGGTTTCGGCTATCGCTTCGTAAATGGGCAGGGAATCTTTTTCTAGCTGGTAATTTTCTAAGGTATAGGGTTTTGAAAAAGAAGCTGTGTACTTTATCTTGGCGAATTTCTTGATGCTGTCGACTTCCGATCGTGCTTGACTATAAAAAAAGCCTCGATTGTCCAATCGGTTTAAAATCAGCTCCTCTACCCTTTGCGGATTTGCCTGTGAAAGATATACCGGTTCTTCCCCGAACTTTTTGTTCAGCCATTTATTCAGAAATCCCGGCTTTTCTTTTTGGGCTTTGTAGTAATAGTAAAGTCCCGGGCGCATACCCAAAAATGTTGAATTAGGTGCGGGGCGCAACAGGGCATTTAGTTCATTTTCAACTTTTTTGAGGTCTTTGACCTGCTCATCGGTTGCCAAAGTAGTCTCCAGTTCGGCGCCTGTGTAAAGGACTTCTCCTTCGGGAATATATTTTTTTATGCTGCAGGAGTTTAGGATTAAAAAAAGAAAAAGGGCAAAGGGATAAAGAAGCTTTTTTGTGTTCCTTCCCCAGAATCTGCATCCGACGAGCAGTTCGCGAGAGGAATGCATAGGTGGATTGCATTCCGACTTTTTCAGTCGGGATAGCAAGACGGAAGGGTTCAAGCACAGACCAAAATCGAAAACACCATAACCAAGCGTAAAGTGACATGGTTTGGTTTTAGAATAAATGGGTCGGGCCCTAATCAAAGGGTCGGGTTCGACCCCTTCGGTCACGTCAAGGCGTGACACCTTCCCCTGCCAGGGGAAGGAGCCTCTAAAATGGCTACTTGAGCAAAAATACCTGAAAAATGCTTTAAAATCCACTATAATTATTCGTTTTCAGTAGCTGTCTTATTATCCCTATTTTCCCTATCCATTGTTTTCAAATCTTTCTTTTTGTCTTCATCATCCTGATTTTCTTTCGCTGCATCATCCTTCAAAGGGTTAAACAATTGACTGAATTCATTGAATTCCCTGTTAAAAATCAGTGCCAATCCAGTAACGATCAGCTGACCGTCGATTACATTTTCGTACTCGTTCTTTCGAAAACCTTTTAATCGGTATCGGCCATCCTCCGTCAATAAGTATTCAAGACTAACATTACCGATAATCGGCGTCTCCCCTTGTTGGGCCGGCGAACTACCTTCTACATCGACCGCGCTGCCGGCCGTAACTACCAACCGGTCATCAAATAGTTTCTTCTGGGCATTAATATTCAATTGCGTGCGGTCTTGCGGGCCATTATCCCCTTGATAATCGGTAAAACTATCGAGGTCAAAGTCGAGCTCGAACCCGGCCTTCCCGAAAATCTTATCGGAAAATGCGTTGAGCTGGCCCGATAGCACTTTATTTACGTTGTCGCGTGCCAATGCCGCCGTACCACCACCGCTTCCATCGCTACCTGAGTCTGGAAAGAAACGGTTTAACGCCAACAACGAAAACACCTGTTTATTCAATGCCGACTCCTGCTCGTTCAATTGCTGCACTCGGCCATAAACAGCGCCACCCAAAGAGCCCTGATCGTCTTCGGGCATATCTAAATCGAACGAAAGTTTGGGCTCCAATAGTTCACCATCAACATTTAGATATACCAAAAAGGGCAATACCTGCTGATATTTTCCGGTTACACTTACATCTTGGCCCGAAGTTACCGCGGCCATCAAGGGTGCCGCAGAGGTCTCTACCTCATAAATGGCCGTTACGTCCAAAGCCGCATCGGTGGGATTACCCTGCCAAGTTATGGTTCCCCCTGGTTTGATCAAAAACTTTCGCTTTACCAAATTGTAAAGACTGGTTTCGTAATGCCCAGAATTCAGTTCGTACCTACCGGTCAGATTAATCCGACCGTTCGGTGCCATATTCAAATTCAGTTCGGCATCGCCTGAAACTTCTAGGTTATCACCGGTTTTTTCGTCGATGATGATATGGAAAACGGCATCATCTGCAATCTCTAAAACCGAACTGAGGTCGAAGCCCTTGAAAATCGAAGGAGTCTCTTCTTGATCGTTTCGGGTAAGAATAGCATCGGGATTTTCACGATTGACAAAAATGACCACGCCATCTCTTTCCTCCACATTCAATTGCGATTCGGGCACTACATAGGTAACATCGGTAATTTTTCGAAGGCGCAACTTCCCATTTATCTTAGGAAGTTTTAAATCGCCCTTTACGCTAAGATCAACGTCTACACTCGCAACGCCATAATAAAGCTCATTATCTTCTGCAGTAGAATTCAAGAACTGAAAAGCCTCGGCATCAAGGCTAAGGTCAAATTTCGGGTTTGTTAATTCCTTTGTCAAAATAGTACCATCTATGGTAAAAGTACCGGCATTGGTATCATCGATTTCAAAGTTATCGAGATATAACCCGCTATTATTGACTTTTAGCGTTTCATCGTCTATTTTAAAAACCGAATTCAAGGTAGCTACATTAAAATCGGCCTGATTGAGCTTTAATTCACCCTCATATTGAGGTTCTGCAGTCGTACCCGTAAGCTCAACATTTCCTGAGATATAACCATGGGTATCTTTGATGGCTCCGTTAGAGAGACCTTCGATAACCTTTAGTTCTAGTTTATTTAAATCCAAATCAAGATTTAGTTTTGCACCAGTTTCCGCTGCTGCGTAATCGCCGGTGAGATCTAGGTCTACACCGCCATCTTTTAGGGCCAGATTAAAATCATAAAATCCTTGACCTTTGGAAACAGCATCAAGCGATAGATTGCCCAATGCATTCTGCATCACTTCCAAATTAGCAATGTTGAAATCAGCGACGATTCCCGCAGCTTCGAAGGGATTCTCTACGACGAACTTACCTTTTACCAAACCAGAGGCCAACGCCTCATCAGGATTCAACAAACTCACAAACGTCTGTAATTTGAAATTATCGAATGTGATGCCAATATGCTCCTTTTCTATTCCCGATACCGAATTACTGAAAGTCAGTTCTTGGGCATTTCTGCTTAAGGTCATGTTCTGTAAATCCAAGAATTTCTCGGCTATAGAAATTCGGTTATCCTGTGGTATAGCCCATTCCTTTTTGTTAAAAATAAGTTCGGTTGGATTGATATGTAGCTTGATGGTATCTTTTGCCAGCCTCATTTCCGATGCTATATGTACCAATTTCTCGGTATCGTCATAAGAGATAAAGTCGAGCAACAGTTCTTTGTTTTTTAGATTTCCCTCAAAATAGGTTTTTTTAATGTTGATGGGTTCGGAAACCAATCCTGCCAAGCCAGCGGTAAAATTTAAATCGGTCGCATTGCCGTTGACCAAGATGTTGAGGCTATCGACCGAACCACCGTTATATGAAAGCAATGGCATGTAAAGTTTGGCGTTCAGTTTCTTCGTATTAGCATCAAAGTCAGCCTTCAGGTTGACGGAATCTAACCGTTCAACGCCCTCAAGAAAAACCTCGGTCAGTATGGGAATGGGCGTAACGGCCATATCTACCCGTAATTTTACCGGATTTTTGAGTGTATCGGAAACGGCCGTATCTGAAAAGTACCCCTTGAACTGCCGTTGCAATGCAGCAATTATCTTGTCAGGAGCGCCATTGGACTTCAAGTTTCCGTTCAAGAAATTACTTTTGATGGATACATCGGTATCGGTTTTACCGATATACGTGGCCAAATCGACATTGCCCATTTGGTACTGTTCGTTGTCGTAGACCGCTATACCTTCGGAAATCAATGTCGTAAGCGTAAATTCTTCGGAATTACCCTTGAATTCGGCGTTCATCTTAACACCGGCCTTGATTTCTTTTCTAGTGACGCCCAAAGCATACAAATCGGCGCCGATAACATTGAGGTTCAAATTAATCTTAGAATCGACCGAATCTAGATTTACCGTGGTATTAGCCTTAAAGTTCAGGTTGGTATCCTTAAAATTCAGGTCGATATCGCCCTTGCCGTTCACGATTTCGCCTTCCAAAAAAAGATTTGAAAAATCATAGCCCTTAAGCTGTAGCTGTGAAAAATCGGATTTTAGGGATGCATTCAAAGTGCTGACACTACTACCACTACCCTTTGCGTCGATGTTGAACGACACGCCTCCCAATTGTTCGTTTTTTAGGAGTTTATCCAGTCGAAGGCTATCGACTTTTAAGGTGCCGTCGAAAACGATTTTTTGTCGATTGGAATAATTTCCCGTCAGTTGGGCGTTACCTTCGGGTATTTTGAGCAGAACATTCGCAGCCATATTATCAACCGATCCCTTGGCGGACGCCTCCACAAGAATCGTCTCCGGCACGGAAATGTCCAAACTGTCTTCGGAGACGAATTGCAATACATCTTTTCTAGCGGATGTCGCCCGGATGGTACTGAAATCGAAAGAAAGTGAATCGGGTTCCATCGCATTGTTCAGTTGTCCCACCGCTATAAGTGAGGTGCCTTTGCCCCAATCTACTTCTAGCTTAGGAATTTTTATGCTCGCCAAAGTGCCGTTAGCCTCCAAACTTGCTTTGACAGGTTTATTGGCCGCTTTTTTTACATATTCGTTATTCGCCAGATCAGGTTGAAAAACGAACGCATCCTGCAGGGCGAGATACAGATTGGGAATATTTATTTTAACCTTTGTATGTTCAGGGGTATCGATCAATGCGTCAATGGATGCATATTCCAATGACATATCGCCAGAGACCGAACTGTTATCCGTCTGTATTTTTAATCCCGAAATGGCCGCACTGTCATCTTTCAAATTGGCCTCGAAGGCAAAATTCTTTAGCTGGAAACCGCTATTTTCGGCAAATACCAGTTTTTCGAGCACCAGATTGGCCTGTTTGGGACGATATTCGATATCGTTGGCCTTAAGCGTGAAATCGGAAATGGCAACAGCATCAGGCTTAAACTTTCCTGTTTCGGGCCTACTATTTCCCGAAGAATATACGATTTTATTGTCCTGAAAATCAATATTTTCCACTTGCGCCAAAATCTCCGGCCACTCGAAACCTGCACTGGCAATTGCGACCGTATCGTCAGTTTGTTCGGCCTGCCTTGCCATCCGTAGAGAAATATCCGAGCTTTTAAGCTCCAAGGTTTCGACTTCGAAATCGTTGTTGGTGAGGTCGGCCTTTGGCAGTTCCAATAAGAAATTGCCGATAGTCACATCTGCCAAAATCTTATCGGGAACGGAGTTATAATTCGCCTTGACGTTCTCGATCTTAAAATTTTCTACGGCCAGAAAAGGCAATACGGTTTCAGTGGTATCCTCCGTTTCCGGAAAGGGTTTGGTCTGTTTATAGACAGCTTTGGTGTCGCTCAGTTCAAGGTCTTCGAGTTCGAAGCGCATGGCATCGAGGTCGATAGTATTGGCCTCTACGTATAATCGACCAAGCCCCAGTTTACTGTCAATACCCATAAAACCGTCGTCGTAGACGATATCAAAATCCTTGAGATCGATGGATCCGACACTGATTTTCATCGGTTCGGATGCCGGTTCTGGAGCGGGAACGGAATCTTGCGAAGCGAAAGCATCGATAAGAAAACTGAAATTGAAATCTTCGGAATCTTCCTGACGGGTGACATTTGCTTTGAGACCCTCCCAGGCCAAATATTCCAAATCGAACGAATTTCCAAAAATAAGTTGTGACAATCCCAAGTCGGCTTCCAACGCTTTGGAATAGACCAGCGTATCCCCTTTTTTATCCTCCAGATATAATCCTTCCAAAGATAGGTTCCCCGAAAAGGTGAGAAAAAGCCTATCTATTTCTACTTTGGTATTCGTTTTATCGGAAACATAGTCCGTTACTTTTGAAACGATAATATTTTGGCCCCACGGACTTCGGATAAAAAGCACCAATGCAACAAACAGGACTACCAGCCCGAGAAAAATCCGGCCAATGCGTCGTAAAATCTTATATTTCTTTTTCTTCTCCAAGCTTCTGGTGCATCCTCTTTTAAAACCCCAAAAATACAGGTTTGGTATAGGTTCTTTCACAATCTTATGTGAATTTCCGATGCCTAATATACGCTGCGTAGTTAAGAAAGGTTTTTATATCGAAGTAATGCTAACGGAATTATTTTGAGCTTATGCGCCAAGTTATATGTATTGCGCAAATTTTAAGGTCCAAAATGATTTTTAGAAACTTTCGCTTGAAATTGGCCGATATTAATGAGCCTCAAAATTGTACAGTCTTTGCCTTTCTGGTTATGAAATCTATTTTATCCTGAATCCTTCCACTAAAAAACTTTGGATAAAAAAAGATTATCTTCGAAATTAAACCGATATATTTAATTTGATTATCCGTTATTGTAATCGTAAGCCTTATTTGATAGCTACAACATTTCGAAGGACACCCCTAAAGTCCCATCAAGGTGACAATCGCGACCAAAAACCAATCGAAAACGGGAAAACTTTTCGGAACTGGTAAAGTTCCGTGGAATCAGACATTGAAAATTGATTCTGGAAACAGCGCTTACGCCGGAATAAATGTAAAGGTTCAAGTATCCAATTAAACAATATTTAAAAACAGCCGTTATGAAAATAAATACCTTACTACTCGTATGCTTTCTGTGCATTTCAGTCTTGGCCCAAGGTCAGGAAACAACTGATAATTGGATACCACTTTTTAATGGTAAAAATTTAGAGGGATGGAAAGTAGGCGAAAACGCTGATACCTTTTCCGTAGTCGATGGATCGATAAAGGTTGCAGGGCCGCGCGCGCATCTTTTCTACCAAGGTGATATCGGGGAGCACGATCTTAAAAATTTTGAATTCAAGGCTACGGTAATGACGAAACCGGGCGCGAACTCGGGAATTTACATACATACAGAATATCAAGAAGACGGTTGGCCAGAAAAGGGATATGAGGTACAGGTGAACAATTCGCAAGAAGATTGGAAACGAACTGGAAGCCTTTACAATATTGTAAATGTTCAGGAAACGTATGTGGGCGACGACGAGTGGTACACTGAATATATTAAGGTCGCTGGAAACCGCATTATCGTTAAAATAAACGATATCGTGGTCGTTGACTACACCGAGCCAAAAAAACCTAAACGTGACGAGGGATCTCAAAGGGTCTTAAGTTCTGGAACGTTTGCATTACAGGGTCACGACCCCGGAAGCGTTGTGTTCTATAAGAATATCATGGTCAGACTATTGCCTTGAAATTATGGAAGTTATCCGAATAAAGCCATTGGCCAACATCGGTGCGACTATTCGGTAAGCACCCCAACTTCCGCAAAAGATGCCCTAAAATCTTCGCCATCTACTTTTACCCCTTTCAATCTGATATACCTACCCTTAACGGTATCAAAATTAACGGTTTGTTCGATACGGTTATTGACTACATTACCGAATTCTCCCTTGGCTACGGTCTTCCAATTGCGATTGTTTTTACTGACCGAAAATTCATAGTTCGTAATGATACCGAACGGATATCTCGTTTGAATAGGTACATAGGTAAATCCTTTTAAATTATAGCTTCTTCCTAAATCAATGGTAATTTCTTGGGGCTTTTTTACACCTTCGTCCGTGGCCCAAAAAGTATTCGGGTCTTCGTCCATAAGCTTTATGGCTTCTATAATATTACCTGACGAAACATCAAGAATCTCCCAATCTTTCTTTGAAATATCGAGGTTCTTTAAAGTGCTTTCAGACTTTTCTTGCGTCTCGGGGTCATAGCCGATCACTTTTAGGGTAGTAGCAGAATTTACAACAAACGGATTTTCGAATTTATTGGAAGATTTGGTCGGATCGCTGCCGTCTAAAGTATAATAAATCGCTACGTTCTTATCAGGTACCATAAGCCTTACCAAACCATCGCGGTCTCTAGTCACGACAGGAGCAGTTAAAAGATTTGGTGCGCGATACAGCTCTATATTTGAAACAGCTAACGGGCCTTTGGCCTCCAAAAAGTTCACTCTTATTTTGCTTGCTTTAACCGTATCGAAACATAAAATTCGTTTGTTACCTATAGTCGTCTGCCCATCAATTTCTTGCCATTTACCAGCAACTTCGGCCTCTATAATAAAGTTTTTCACACGTTGCCCTAGCGGAATATATTCTTGGAGCAAAATACGGTTAACTTCCGTCGGTCGATCGAATTCAAAAATTATGGACGCCGTTGTTATGGTATCGTTCGTAGCCCAGTACGTTTCATTATTTCCATCGTTAACATTCTCGGCCCCAAATTTCGAACTGCTTCCACGCACATCGGTGGCCGTAACTTTTAGGCCTTTGGCCAATTCTTCGGCAAAATCTTTATCAATTTGTTTTCGTAAGGCCATCAATTGTTTTATATCGGTTTCGTGAACAAGGCCCCTATCATCTACAGGAAGGTTCAACAGAAAATTACCGTTCCGGCCTATAGATTCGTAATACGTGCGCACCAAACGTTCTAGACTTTTTACCTGATGATCTTCCCTTGGGTGATAGTACCAACCGGGCCGTATAGAAGTATTCACCTCTGCCGGAAGCCAATGGGTACCGTCTTCATGTCCTGAACGTAATTCTTTATACCTTGGCCAACCCGGATAAATTTCGTTACGGCGCATAATGCTCCAGTTAGTCTCATTTGCAAAACCCTCTTCGGTACCCACCCACCGAATATCGGGGCCGCCATCACTAAAAATAACGGCGTTGGGCTGCAATTCACGAATCATTTTGGTAGTTTTTCCCCATTCATAATAGGTCTTATTATCAATTTTCCGTTCTTCGTTCGCGCCCCCGTAATAACCTGTTCCTCCGTTCGCTCCATCGAACCAGACCTCGAAAACTTCTCCGTAGTTGGTTAGCAGTTCGCGTAACTGTTCGTGGAAATCTTTCACATATTCCGGTTTTCCGTAGGCTGCATGGTTTCTGTCCCAGGGGGAAAGGTAGATGCCGAATTTAAGGCCGTACTCTTTACAGGCTTCCGATAAATCTTTTACCAAATCGCCCTTACCATCTTTCCATGGGGAATTTTTTACGGAGTGTTCCGTAGTCTTGGTCGGCCATAGGCAAAAACCATCGTGGTGTTTTGCGGTTATGATAATGCCTTTCATACCGGCTTCTTTGGCCACCTTTGCCCATTGTCTTGTATCCAGTTCCGTAGGGTCGAATTGCTCCGGTGATTCGCCGCCCAGGCCCCATTCCATATCGGTAAAGGTGTTCATATTGAAATGGATGAACGCATAGTATTCCAACTCATGCCATGCCAAGTGCCTTTCAGACGGTAAAGGGCCGACAGGTTTCGGCGGTTCTATGGTTTCGCACGAACTGCATAATATGGTTATACCAATAAATAATAGTGCTACCTTTTTCATTTTTAATCGTATTGGTCTACGGAAAGCCATGTGTAGTTTTTTAGCCGATTTGTAGGGGTATTTTGATTCATTATCTAATCTAGTTCAACGGGCCAATCGTCAGTGCGAAAAGCCGAAGTTGGCAAGCCCTCACTATTGAAAAGGTTTGGTATCGAGGCATTCGTAAAAGCAAAACGAACGGCGACAGGTGCTTTGACCTCTTTTGCGGAAACTATTACGGTGTTTCCATTGATTTTTGCCTTGGCGGGATAAAAAACTTGATTTTCACCGGCAATCTCAAATTCGGATAGTACCTTTCCTTTATTTACAAGACCCTCTTCCGCATGGTCAAAATGAACGGTAATTTTATTCTTTTTAATTTCGATTTTCTTGTACAGCGGACCACTATAAACCATATTTTCTTTGCCATAGGTTTTCGCCAATGCCCAAAGTGCCAATCGCCTACCTACTTCTTGTTTATTGATCGGATGGATGTTTTCGAGATTCCCGATATCATTGGTGACCGCCATTCCTGTTTTCGCGACATTTTTCAACGTATACAATTGGGCATCGCGTACAAAGGCCGCATCGTTATCGTTTGACGCTCCGTAGTTAAATGGCGCTATCTGTACAAAGTAAAAGGGAAATTCATTGCCCCAAGCCTTTCGCCAAGTATCGATCAATAAGGGAAATGAGCGATAATACGATGGCACATTCTGTCGGTTCGATTCACCTTGGTACCAAATGCAGCCTGCTATTTCGAAATTAAGCAACGGATGTATCATTGAATTGTAGGTTAGACCAGGTTCTGTAGGCCACCATGCCACTGGCTCCAGCTTTTCAGCAGCTTTCTTCAGTTCAGCATCTTCTTCGATAAACTTTTTCTCTACCCAAGTTTCGACCGGCGTACCGCCCCAACTTGTATTGACCAAACCGATGGGAATGGACAAGTCTTGATTGAGCTTTCGGCCAAAGAAAAAAGCCACAGAACTAAAGTTCTTCATGGTCTCTGGTGAGCAAACGGCCCATTCTCCCGGTGCATCATCTTGTAAT
>ENA-ORXU01001591-ORXU01001591.1-marine-metagenome-genome-assembly--contig:-NODE-1591-length-17946-cov-4.323241_pt1 | contig 17946 bp, 12 predicted proteins | sample MGYA00237869_ERZ511484 | MGnify/ENA metagenome assembly ERZ511484
GATGTAGTCCGAAACGGATTTGGCACGTTCGGTGGATAGTCGATCACAGTATTCATGGGTTGGTTGATCATTCGTATGCCCACCAATCTCGACAACCACATCTCTATTCTCCGTTAAAAAATAAGCAAGTTCTTCAAGCACATCAAAAGAAGTCGTGTCGATTGAAGCTGAATCCGCTTCAAAATATAACTTTTCAATACGGATCGTCTGGCCTTTTACGATTTTACCGCGTTCGAGATTCTTGAGTATTTTTTCTTTCGGCGGTTTAGGAGCGACCTTGTTATCGGCTACTTCCGAGTTTGGTTCAACTTTGGGCTGAGGCTTCACCGGCGGCTTACTAGGTTGAGGCTTCGGTGGTATGCTCGGATTGTCGTTGACGGCAACATCAGTAGAAGTGTCCTCACCTATTGTGATATCTATGACGTTGATCACATTGACCAAAGGCTCATCCTCAGGGCAATCGACTTGTGTCAAATTAGATGCACCATCGACCAATACATTTCCATTGTAAACCATCAATGTCGGCGTCTTATAAAATGCCTCGAACATGACGAACGCGTAATTACCTTTTGGCTTGAAGACGAACTCATACTTATACCATGTATTATTGGATATGGTCGGTGACTCACCTAGCAACTCTGCTCGGTCACAATATTCATTACCGCCCCATATTCTGAAGACAGCCGGCTTGACATAGTTTGCCAGTTGACCAGTCGAGTGCGCCTGACTCACGTAGTTATTCGATGAGCTGAGATAGACACTGAAGGCATAGCATTGCCCGGCCTCCATCGGCTGAGATATCTGCTGACATACTCGCTCATAAGTATCATTATCCCGAACCACAAGCCCCATGTACGTCTCACCTTCTATAGCTTTGATCTGCTGGCCCCATTTAGCATTCCCATTGGCTTGAAAGGGCTGTACATCAGGTGGTGATTCACCTAAAAAGCCACAATTGACCCAGCCGCGGACACCTTGTGAGTGCCGAGGAATGTCTTCAAATGACCCGTTCCGAAGTTTTATAGTATCGACCTGACTTTTTGCCAGATAAGAACAACACAAAAAGGCAATAGCAAATAATAATTTTATGCGCATAACTTGAATGTAACGATGATTCACAGGATTTAGTTTGAAACGTATAACCCCTTCGACGAATTGTTAAAATGCAATGATAAAATCAACACTTTTCGCTTCCAACGCGTATCAATTACTAAGTAACAAAACTCTACGTTCATGAAATATCCAATTCTTTTCCTTCTCGCACTCACAATTCTATCCTGCAGCAAGGATGACAAGACCGAAGATATGCTCCCGGGAGAAGTCAATATTCAAGAACTCCGCACAGGTCAGGTATCTGAGTTTGTGCTGTTCACCGGCAACTGTGGCTTTGTGGAAGGAACTGAATACACGGGCGACACCTTGATGTTGGAAGTGATTGAAATCGAAGGTCAAATGCATTTTCAAGAATCATTCACCCCGACTTCGCCATTGTATGAGGTCAGTCCCGATCCCGTGGCGTATCCAGTTGAAGTGGCAGATGACTATATCTTGATACGTGAGCGCCTAGAATCGACACTTTTCTTTTTCTATGGAAATGATACCGTGTTTACAAAACCAATCCCAACCGCGGAACTGGTTCAGGACGGATGTTTACCATTACTCGATAATCAAATGTTTGCCGGAGAGCAAATTACGCGGATACCGGAATTTGCCATTCATGATTTTACTTTAGATGAGCAATTTGTCGTCTCATGTGTGCCGGTTTTTATTGAATTGGAGGCCTATTTATTTTATAATGGAGGAGATTTGAATATGAGCTATACACTTGATTCTGGTTTTCCAGGATTTACGATGCGCGGTTGGCGGAAGCTGTAGTTCAGGGTGCCGACATAGTCGAAATGTGCCATTTCGCTATTATGTCGAGCATCCACGACATGGAGCAAAATCATAAATTTTGATCATGTCGGGATTCAAAGTTCAAGGTTCGGGGTTCAAAGTTCGGAGTTCAATGGTCAAAGTTCGGAGTTCAGTTCTCAGTTCGCGGTTGGCAGTGCCGAAATCGTCGAAATTTACAATTTCGTCACTATGTCGAGATTCGGATTAAAATAATAGTCATCTTAGAATTCTATTAAAATAAATTAAATAAATCAGAATTAGACAAATGAATTGTCCTGATTGTTTTTCAGAAAATTACAAAACTATGAAATTAATTAAATACCTTTTATTATTTGTAGTTGGAATATCTGTCTGCATTTCATGTGATCAGGATGACGACAAAAATCCCAGACAAGCATGCATCGACAACTATTTGGACCAGTTTGGCATGGTTCCTTACGATGGTGTGGGTGATATACCTTGTGCTATAAATCGTCTTGTGCTATATGAAAATGATGGATCTACATTTGCCGTACTTCGCAATGGATGCAATGACCTGGTGGAGCAACTAATCGTTGACTGTGAAGGAAATGAGGTTTGCTCATACTTGGCTACAAGGGAAGATGATTGCTTCGAGATGGTCCAGCAATCGACAAACGTGGGAATTATTGGCACGGAATCTTATTAATCCAATTAAGATGCGATATACTTTTTAGATCAACTGGTCTACAATGCATTATCTAGTCTCCACTAAAATCTTGCTAAAATTAGATTTTTTCGTCTTACTTTGAAATTAATGTCATGAAAAAGATTTTCTTCTTAATAATAATAACTCTTTTTGGTATAGAATTAAATTCACAATCGATTAACAAAAGCTCTGGGTTATCAACTGAAGTAAGTATAGGAGTTGGTAAAGTTGGACTTACTAGTAAAAATGATCTCCGCGTTGATCAAATAAATTGCATTGATTGTGTTTATCGAATCATTGGAGACGAAGGATATGAGTACAATCTCAGATTGACAGTAAATAAAGCAGTTAATAGTCATAGTGAAATATATGCAGGAATAGGACTGACACTATGGACTTATGAAATAGATAATATTAGTGGATTGACTTACAAACCGTTGAGTACATCATCAGATCTTTTAGGGCTCATGGATTTAATCGTCGGATACAGATTCGTAGTTAACGACTTAATTTTTATCGAAAGTACTTTCCATAGTGAGTTCAACACAGAAGATATATTTAGAAAATTTAGATTTAGTATCGAACCCGGTATTGGTTTCAAAATTAAACTAGATGACACCACTCAGTTTTTGCCAGTTTTAAGCTACAAGCAATCTTTGACTAATTTTTCTGCTTCAGATTATAATAAGCAGAGACCGTATATCGTGGGAATTAGACTCGCAATCAATAAAGCATTCTAAAAAAGCCTAGAAGCTGACCATAGTTGTCAAGAAATCAACGCCGACCTCTTCTTTCAACCGCCGCTGCATATCACGGGCATCTCGTACCTTTGCCGCCCATTTTACATTAGCAATCAGCGATGAAATATAGAACATTAGACAAATTGGACTTACCGAAGTTGGATCAGGAAATCTTGGCTTTCTGGGAGGCGAATGACATATTTAATAAAAGTGTGGAGCAGCGACCGGAGGATGACACCTTCGTCTTTTATGAAGGTCCCCCGTCGGCGAATGGGCAGCCAGGCATACACCATGTCATGGCGCGCACGGTAAAGGACTTATTCTGCCGCTACCAAACCTTGAAAGGAAAACGTGTCGAGCGTAAAGGTGGTTGGGATACGCATGGACTTCCGATCGAGATCAACGTGGAGAAAGAATTGGGGATCACCAAAGAGGATATCGGCACGAAAATCACTGTCGAAGAGTACAATCAAAAGTGTCGTGAAACCGTCATGCGATTCAAAGATCAGTGGGATAGCATCACACGAAAAATGGGCTATTGGGTTGATCTCGATGATCCATATGTGACGTTTGATAATGAATACATTGAGTCCGTTTGGCATATTCTTAAGTCCCTCTATGAAAAAGACTATTTATATAAAGGATATACCATTCAACCATATTCGCCGGCGGCCGGTACTGGATTGAGTACGCATGAATTAAATCTGCCGGGCTGTTACAAGGACGTAAAAGACTTGTCCATCACCGCGCAATTTAATGTCATCAACGACGATACTTCATCGTGGTTATATGAAAATAATCACGGGCCTATTTATTTCTTGGCATGGACGACTACCCCTTGGACATTACCTGGGAACTGCGCTATCGCCGTTGGAAATAAAATTGATTATGTGCTCGTCAATACATTTAATGCCTATACGAAAGAACCTGTATCGGTTATTTTGGCAAAAGCATTAATGCATAAATATTTCAATGAAAAGGCCACTGATATGTCATTGGCCGATTATGATCCGACAGGTAAATTAATTCCTTATGAAATAATTAAGGAGTTTAAAGGAAGTGAATTAGTCGGCATTCATTATCATCAACTTATGCCTTATGTGCAACCGGAATCGGGTGATGCATTTCGTGTGATTCACGGAGATTTTGTGTCGACAGAAGATGGATCAGGCTTAGTACACACGGCGTCTGTATTCGGTGCTGATGATTATCGCGTTTGCAAGGAAAACAATGTTCCATCTATTTTAGTGAAACGGGGTAAAGAATGGATTCCAGTCGTTGATAAACAGGGAAAATTCGTAGAAGAGATCACTGATTTTGGTGGTGAATATGTGCGAGAGGAATTTTATAGTGAGGCTGCACGTGAGCAAAATGATTTTGAATCGACGGATGTAAAAATTGCTGTTAAACTCAAAAAAGAAAATAAGGCATTTAAGGTCGAGAAATACGAGCATAATTATCCACATTGTTGGCGGACGGATAAGCCTATTTTATATTATCCACTCGACAGTTGGTTTGTTAGAGCTTCGCAGGCACGTGGACGCATGGCCGAATTAAATAAAACGATTAATTGGAAACCAGAACATACTGGCACGAAACGTTTTCAATTATGGTTGGAAAATCTCCAGGATTGGAATCTATCGCGATCGCGTTTTTGGGGAATACCATTACCCGTTTGGCGCACTGAAAATAAAGAGGAAGAAATTTGCATCGGATCCTGTCAGCAATTACACGATGAAATAAATAAAGCGAATGACGCCTTAGGATTAGATCAACCAATGCCCGACGATTTACACAAACCGTATATCGATAAAGTAGTGCTGGTTTCTCCTTCTGGTAAAGAAATGCGACGTGAAAATGATTTAATTGACGTGTGGTTTGATTCCGGTTCGATGCCTTATGCGCAGTGGCACTATCCATTCGAAAATCAAGAGAAATTCAAACGTAATTTTCCGGCAGACTTTATCGCTGAAGGTGTCGATCAGACACGCGGATGGTTTTATTCACTTCATGCCATTGCAACGTTGACGCAAGACAGTGTCGCATTTAAAAATGTAGTTTCTAACGGCCTTGTGCTTGACAAACACGGTCAAAAGATGTCCAAGTCGAAAGGGAATGCTGTTGATCCATTTGGAGTCTTAGATAAATACGGTGTCGATGCCACACGCTGGTATATGATGACGAATGCGAACCCGTGGGATAACTTAAAATTTGATGAAGCGGGAATCGAGGAAGTCAGACGGAAGTTTTTTGGAACACTATATAATACGTATTCATTCTTTTCGCTGTATGCCAATATTGATGGCTTCACGTTTAAAGAAGAGTATATGCCGTTAGCTGAGCGACAAGAGATAGATCGTTGGATTTTATCGCAGTTGCATTCATTAATTAAAGACGTAGACGCGGACTTATCGAACTATGAACCAACAGCGGCGGGTCGAAAAATTCAACAATTCACTGAAGGATATTTGAGTAATTGGTATGTGCGTCTTTGTCGCCGGAGATTCTGGAAAGGGGATTATACTGCAGATAAAATAGCGGCTTATCAAACGCTCTATGAATGTCTCAATACATTATCGAAATTAATTTCTCCGATTTCACCCTTTTTTGCGGATTGGTTGTATCAGAGCTTACAATCGGCAACTAATCGTGAGTCCTCGGAGTCTGTGCACTTGGCAGCTTTCCCTGAAGTGCGCGAGGATTTTATAGACGCTAAGTTGGAGGAGCGTATGCAATATGCACAACGCATTTCTTCGCTCGTGCTTTCACTTCGCAAAAAGAATAAACATCGTGTTCGCCAGCCATTACAAAAAATAATCTTACCTGTACTTGATAATTCTTTTGAGCAACAAGTAAAAGCTGTTGAGCCATTAATATTATCAGAAGTTAATGTGAAGGAGTTAGAAATATTAAATGATTCGGCAGGTATGTTTAAGAAAAAGGCAATGCCAAACTTTAAAACATTGGGTCGGAAGCTAGGAAAGGACATGAAAGCTGGCAAGGCTATTATATCTCAATTGACTGATGCTGACATCGCCGCCATTGAGTCAAGCGGTGTTTATGAATTAATAGTAGAAGATCGAAATTATGATCTTACATTAGAAGATTTTGACATTACAACGGATGAAATTCCAGGATGGGAAGTAGCGAGTGATGGACAATTGACTGTAGCGCTTGACACGACATTAACTGATGAGTTAGTTGCTGAAGGGCATGCGCGTGAAATAGTAAATCGCATTCAAAATCGCAGAAAGGAAAATGATTTTGATGTGACTGACCGTATCCATGTGAGTATAAAACGACATGAATCGATCCCAACATCTGTTGAAGAAGATGTGTATGGTTCATATATCAAAGCCGAAGTTTTAGCAGACAATTTGGAGTGGTCCGATAGTATAAATGAGCAAGAGGATTCAACGTCTGAGGATATTTATATTTTCAATATTTCGAAAGCGTAGTTAATGTGTCCGCAAATATTGTATCGATATTTTAATAATGATTGCATGATTCAGATAAAGCGACTTCCATATTTCTTATTAGTATTTGCGTTAATATTTTGCACATCGTGTCAGCCAGAGACCGAATCAAAACCAGATACGGAAGAAAAAACTGAGACTAAGACAATCAACAATAAAAAATCTACTCCAACTAAGCGAGCGGAGAAAAAAGAAAAAGCCAAAAGCAATAAACAGGTGGTAAAAACATCACCAAAAGTCAATTCAGAAAAACCTACTACGAAAATATCAGAAACTTCTAGACCAGATATTAAGCGGACAAGTCCACATGCGGCTATAGCAATGAGTTACCTATCGATGTCAAGCTCGAAAGTGCAGTCGGCGCAGCTGAGAACGTGTATTCAAGATTTTAAGGCGTACCGATTGACGGAGGCCGGCAGGTGCTTACGCGGTGATTTTGGTGCTGCTGAAAGTCAAGCGGAATGGTTTCGTGGGCTTTTGGCGCTGACGATAGATGGACGACCCGAAGGCGAGCGCATCTTAAAGAAAATAAGTGATGATAAAAATCACGTGTTTAGTATGCAGGCGACGTCGCTGGTTCAGGCGCTTAATCGGTGAGTAAATAAATGTGGTTCACGGGGTATGTCGCCCCTTCAGGGCTTAAAATACACCTTGCCTTACGGATGGGCTGCACCCATCCTTGGCATATTTCGCCCCTTCAGGGCTTGGGAATTTAACCCGCAGACTGTAGTCCGTATTCCTTTGATAAGTTAGAATTTAAAATGTAGGCAAGGGAAATCAGGCTTTAGCCTGAAGGGATGCCATGATTACCACACCGAGGACATTCTCGAATATGACGCTTTCAAATATGGTCCTTGAAGAGCTCTTTTACTCGCAGACTAAAGTCCTCGTTCCCATACTCAACTCTTGAAATATAGTCAAGGGAAATCAGGCTTTAGCCTGAGAATAGAGAAAAAATAGAACATCACGTCTTTAACTCACAGACTAAAGTCCGCATTCCCTTACTCAACTCTTGAAATATAGCCAGCATATGTCGCCCTTTCAGGGCTTGAGAATTTAACCCGCAGCCCTAAGTCCGCGTTTCCTTTCCTCTTACGTTTTATAAAAAGTATCTGAGGCCTGAAGGGTCGAAAGCTCTAAACACAAGGTGTAGCCTTGTGTGATATCATAAAGACATGTAAAGCCCTGACGGGGCGAAAGTGACATGATGCTATATTTTAAGAATCTCGCTAGATAAGTTATGGTTTTAATTTAAGACAGAGTGCATGGGTATGTCGCCCCTGCAGGGCTTGAATTATCTATTTTCTATGGGTGGGCTTCACCCACCATTATGGTATTACGCCCTTTCAGAGCTTGTCAATTTAATCGTAGTGATTAAAATATGAATTAGCGAGGTAATATAATACCGGAGGGGTGAGATGATTACGAAACAGAGGGTGTTCTCGAATATGACTATTTCATATATCGTCCCTGAAGAACTTTTTTACTCGCAGAAAAATGACCGCTTTCCCATACTCAACTCTTGAAATATAGGCAAGGGAAATCAGGCTTTAGCCTGAGAATAGAAAAAAAACATTATGTCTTTTACTCGCAAACTAAAGTCCGCAATCCTTTTTACAAATCATTTTTTGAACCACAGGCAAGGGAAATCAGGCTTTAGCCTGAAACAAAAAAACCCACGCTGAGGCAGACTAAAGTCCGTAATCCCCTTTAGAAAAGACAAAAGAATCTTCACATCCATAATTTACCTTGTCGATCACGAATTTTAAAACTTCGCCGATGGTATGGCGTGGCATCTAATCGAATAATAGCCTCGCGGTGTGCGATAGTCGGATAGCCCTTATTCGTATCCCAACCGTAATCCGGAAATTCGAGATGAAATTTTTTCATCAACGTATCACGGTAATGTTTTGCTAATATGGACGCCGCCGCAATTGAATAAAATCGATCATCTCCCTTTACCATACAAGTATGTTTTATATCCTGATACGGGACAAAGCGATTTCCATCAATCAAAATATGGCGCGGCTTTATATCCAATTGATCCAATGCTAAGTGCATAGCGCGAAAAGACGCCTGAAGAATATTGATTTTATCTATTTCCTTGGGAGTAACAACACCTATTCCATATGACAAGGCATGTTCTTTTATCCATTCAAATAACTCTGCTCGTTTTTGTGCAGTCATTTTTTTGGAATCCCGAATATCTGGATGAACGGTCTTTCGAAGGTTGAGCATGACTGCCGCAGCAACCACCGGTCCCGCCAGACATCCACGACCTGCTTCGTCACAACCTGCTTCGAAGGAGTGCTTGTATTTTTTGAGAAGGATTGGTGGGGTTTTCTTACGTTTCACGGAAATTAATTAATTTTTTACTAATTCATTTTCAACTAAATACTCCGCAATCTGCACCGCATTTGTTGCAGCTCCTTTTCTTAAATTATCTGAGACAATCCACATATCGACCGCGTTTGGATGAGACTCATCTTTTCGTAAGCGACCCACGAAAACGTCATTTTTCCCCTCGGCATACAACGGCATGGGGTATCTGTTTTCTGACGGATTATCTTCGATAGTGACACCAGGAGTTTTGGTTAGTTCATCTCGCAATTCTATAAAATCAAAAGGCTTTTTGAATGAGACATTAACAGCTTCAGAATGCCCGCCAACAACTGGTACGCGCACGACAGTGGCCGTTACTTTTATTTCTGGTGAACTCAATATTTTACGCGTTTCATGCACGAGTTTCATTTCTTCAGATGTATATCCATTTTCCAAAAAGTCTCCACCGTGGGGCAAACAATTTTTATCAATCGGGTGTGGGTACACCATATTCTCTGATCGATGATTTTTTCTTTCTTCCTCCATTTGTGTCACAGCATGAACACCGGTACCTGTGACTGATTGATATGTGCTTATAACTAATCGATCAATCGTGTAACGTTCGTGTAATTTATTCAATGCCACTACTAGTTGAATGGTCGAACAGTTTGGATTTGCAATTATTTTATCGGAAGCCGTTAATTGATCGGCATTTATTTCGGGTACAATTAATTTCTTATCGGTATCCATTCTCCAGGCGGATGAGTTGTCGATCACCACCGTACCTTTTTCGGCAAATTTTGGCGCATATGCTTTTGAAATCGATCCTCCTGCTGAAAAAATAGCGATGTCCGGGCGCATGTCACACGCTTCGTCTATAGACACAATTGTATGCGCTTTGCCATTGAATTGAATTGTCTTACCCACACTTCTTTCCGAAGCAACAGGAATAAGTGCGGTCACTGGAAATTTACGTTCCGCTAGTACATCTAACATGACACCTCCAACCATTCCTGTTGCTCCCACCAATGCTACTTTCATAACTTTTCTTTTTTATAACACCTAATCTTACCGTTGTATTCCATTTTGAATAAAATCGCTCACTTGAGCGTAATCATTTTTTATGGAAACTTTTTTACTTGGTCTATTATCCGTACCGAAATCAAATGAGATATCCGGTAACGCTAATTTAACTGCACGTTCAAATTTCTTCGGATGTGCCGTACCTAATATTACATACTGACCTTCTAAATCGGTCTCCAAGGAGTCAATCACGCACCAACCAACAGCCGTATGCGGATCTAGAATATAATCATACGTCTCATTTATTTCACGCATTTTACCCAACGTTTGTTTGTCCGAAACGCTCGTACTATTTAATTCTGTACGCATTTTTTCACGGTTGTGGTCAAATAAGTCCATCAACCGCTCAAAATTACTTGGCTTTCCTACGTCCATAGCGTTTGACAATGTAGCCACCGATTTCTTAGGATGAAATTCTCCTGAATGTAAATAATCAGGAAACGTTTTATTTGCGTTTGTAGCTGCTATGAATTTTTTAAATTGCAATCCCGATTGTTGCGCATAAAACCCTGAGGTTAAATTTCCGAAATTACCACTTGGCACACATACTGTACATTCATTGCGCGATGCATCTAATTGTTGGGCCAAAAAATAATAATATAAAGACTGTGGTAATAAGCGTCCGATATTAATTGAGTTTGCACTGCTTAGTGTTATTTCCTTGTTTATTTTCGGATCCTGAAATGCTTGTTTCACCAAATCCTGACAATCATCGAATGTTCCTTCAACTTCTAATGCATATATATTATCGCCTAGCGTCGTCATTTGAGATTCTTGATATGCGCTGACACCACCTTTCGGAAATAGAATGACAACATCTATTCCTTCCACATTCCAAAACCCATCAGCGACTGCACTCCCAGTATCTCCTGATGTAGCTACCAAAATAGTCAACTTATCATCTCCAATAACATGTGAAAGCGCTCTAGCCATGAACCGTGCCCCGACATCTTTGAATGCTTCAGTCGGTCCATGAAATAATTCTAGAATAGAAATTTGATCTGAAATACGCCTCAAAGGAATATCAAAATCGAGCGCCTCTTTCACAATGTTCTCTAAATCAGATTTCGACCAAACGTCTTGCGTGTAAGCCCATAAGACTTCTGTTGCAACTTCTACCCTATTCCCCCGAAGTAGCTCGTTCATTTCATCGAAAGACCATTGCGGTATATATTCGGGACAATAAAGTCCGCCATCAGGTGCTAGCCCTTTTCGCAAGGCTTGATCAAATAAGACCTGATGTGATTTATTTTGTGAACTATAAAATTTCATAATAATTAATTCGCATTAACTTGATGCACACCACGTTGATTAATTTTTCCAAGAGATGCCGTTACCTGAATATTATTTGAGTTCCACATATTAATAATTTCTTTTTCGATTTGTCTTCCTTGCTCTTCATTCTCCGTAAAATAAAAAACAGCTGGCCCACTCCCTCCTATTCCAAAACAAAGTGCGTCATTTTCCATAGCAAGTTCTTTGGCCTCATAATAATTTGGAATCAGCCGTGCGCGATATTTTTCGATCATTTCATCGACTAGTGTTCTTCGAAGCAAATCTATATCATTTCTATACAGCGCAGAAATAAATCCTGCCAAATTTGCGCCTTGTTGAACAGTAATTTCCATTGGTATATCTGTCGGTAATATCGCTCGTGATTCTCGTGTTAGAATTTCAACATTCGGCAATAAACAACCGATGTACAGATCAGGAACCGGCAACGAGATAAAGTCATAGTCGACATCAGAGCGTATCAATACGATACCGCCCAGCGCCGACGCCGCGACGTTGTCGGCTATCGCTTTTCCACTGACATAAGCTTCACTTTGCATGGCATATGGAATAATCTCTCGCTGAGAAAGCGGAAAATCCATTTCCGCATTATAAGCCCATAATGCCGCCACTGCACTCGCCGCACTAGAACCCAAACCACTACCTGCGCGATAGCCTTTATTAATGGTTATTTTACCGTAAACATCCTTATTCAAATCTTGACGCATGGCCTCCATGGCAATTGTGGAGACATTTTTTAATGGGTCTAAGGGTAAGTTATCACCGTTTATAATTCCATCAATTTCCCATTGCGAATCATGTTGTATATACGTGACCTCATCATATAAGTTATCGATGGCCAAAGCCAAGGTATCAAAACCCACAATAATATTAGCTACTGTAGCAGGTGCTTGTGCGGTAATTATTTTCATCGGATATAATCTATGCGAAGGATATCAGTCATAACACCAGAAGCTGTATTTGCCGCTCCGGCTCCAGCACCTTGAATTACCAATGGCCTATCAGGATATCGATCCGAATTAATTGCGACCATATTATCAGTGCCTTTCAATTGATAGAATATATGATCTGAATCAATTGATTGTAATCCCACTGTTAATTTATTATCTCGAATTTCGGCTATGTATTTTAATTTATGTCCGCGAGCATTCGCTTCCGATAATTTATTTTTGAACGAGGATTCATGCTCTTTTAAAATGCGAAGAACATCTTCCCGCTTTTCTGCCTGATAACTCTCTTTTGGCATATCGGCTTGTAAATCGACATCGGCCATATCCACTTGCATTCCAATTACGCGTGCTAAAATGACAATTTTACGTTGCACATCAACTCCGCTCAAATCGGTCATCGGATTAGGTTCGGTAAATCCCAGATCACCTGCTTGACTGACAACATCTGCGAAATCAGAAGTTCCGTCATAACCATCATAGATGTAATTCAGACTACCGGACAAAACCGCTTGAATACGATGGATGCGATCGCCCGAAGCTACCATACCACTGAGGGTCTGAATGATAGGAAGGGCGGCACCGACATTCGTTTCATTGTAAAACCGTGCGGGACCAGCATCACTATTAGCCATGATTTGATCATAAATAGTCAGTGGTCCAGATGCTACGATTTTATTGCACGTCACAACGTGAATATTGTTTTCCACACATTTTAAGTAATAATCTGCAGTTGCAGGGGAAGCGGTATTGTCCACAAATACGATATTGGGTGCAGAAATGCCATGCATAAAGTCGAACATCTGCTGAAGATTTGATACATCTTCAGATTCATTTAATGCCGTTAGAATATTATCAATGCTAATATGTTCGTCTGATAAAATCATTTTACGACTATTCATCACACCACGAACCTCAAATCGAATTTTATTATTTTGTTGTATTGCCACTTCTTGATCTTTCAATATGGATAAAAACTCGCTCCCTACATTTCCGACTCCGGCAATAAACAACAAAACTTTTGTCGGTTGATTCTCAAAGTAAGCTTCATGTAATACAGCAACTGCCTTTTTTTCATCAGCGGCCTCGATAATGATTGATATGTTACTCTCGGACGAACCTTGAGCAATTGCACGTATATTAATATCTGCGTGACCGAGTTTTGAAAAGATAGCGCCACTCACCCCACTTTTATATTTCATACCATCGCCGACTAACGCGACGATTGACAAATTGGCTTCAGGTTTTATGGGGTCTATACGACCTCGATTTATTTCTTCCGAAAATTCTTTTTCAAGCGTTTGTTTTGCCGATGCGAGATCGTGCTCCGCAATCGCCACACAAATACCTCGCTCAGAGCACGACTGAGCGATCATGACGACATTGATATCAGATCGGTGTAAAGCAGAAAACACTCGGCTCGAATATCCCGACACACCAACCATGCCAATGCCCGTTAAATTAACCATCGCCACGTTATCGATACTCGATAAGCCTGAGATAGTATTCATTTTTTCCTCAACGATATCGTCAATCCGTGTCCCAGGATGATGAGGTTCGAAGGTATTTTTTAATAAAACAGGAATTTGCTTTTCATAGGCAGGCTGTATGGCAGGCGGATATAAAACCTTCGCACCGAAATGACTTAGTTCGAATGCTTCATTGTACGTTAAATGTTCAATATTTTCTGCCGTCGAAACAAACTTTGGATTGGCTGTCAACATACCGCTCACGTCACTATAAATATGTAGTTCCGAAATATCCAAAGCGGCAGCAAAAATGGAAGCTGTAAAGTCTGAACCTCCTCGTCCCAATGTCGATGTAATTCCTTGTTCTGTACTTGAAATAAATCCAGGAATCACGACCGTATGATAAATTTTATCAAATCGGTTTTTGATGCGCTTCGTTGTCTCTTCCCATTGCACATTTGCTTTTAATAATTCATCGTCCGTAATAATTAATGTGCGCGGATCAATTCGTTCGACATCTCCCATTTTATTATTGAGCGCCTCCGCTACGATAAAACTGGAAACCAGTTCACCAAAACTTAGTACACGCGCCATAGAGCGATCACTTAATTCTTGGAGCATATGAATGCCTTGACAAATAATATTCAATTCTTGAATACGCGCCTCAATGAATGCTACGCTCTTTCCCGCCGATTCTTCTGTCAATAATTCATGAACCACTTTAAGGTGTCTTTCTCTTATCTCCTCAATAACCGGTTCAGCAGAATTTTCCAAGGCATGTTGGGTCAGTTGTTTTAGTTGATTCGTGATACCGCCTAATGCAGAGACGACGACTACGATGGGATTGGGTTGCTGCACGACAATGTCGATCACTGCATTGATCTGTTCTGATCCAGCGACGCTACTCCCTCCAAATTTTAATACTCTATTCATGGAGGCGTAAAAGTAAGGCTTTCTAGGATTAGTCGTTCGAATAGTTCAAGTGTTCTAAATTACGCATGATTTCACTAGAGAGTAACTGTAAATTATTAAAACTATGGCTGCAATAGGTGATTTGTAATTTGTTCAAAGTCAGAGTCCACTTTTTTATTTGACCAATAGTATAATACTTGATAGTTCAACCAAATGATCTTCTTTTATAGTATAAACATTTAAGTCACTTCCGATACAACCTAAATAGTCAACATTCATTTTAATGTCTTGAATAAACAAAACATTTCCTTCATTTGCTCTTTCAAGAAATGACATTACATCATTACTGAATACTCGACCAAAAGCTGACAGTTCATCGCCCGAATTAATATTCAATATATTATATGTTAATTCAGGGTTCGGCACGTCTATTTGTAGAGATGGTTTGATTAAAACCCATAAACCCTTTAGCTGTTTTAGCTGTTGTTTTTCGATCTCATAAACTAATGACCGTTTAAATTTGAGTTGCTGTTGTAATGCTCGAATATGAACTTCATATGAAAAAGGGAATTGAGGGAAAATTTCTTTTTGAATTACGAGCTGTTGACCAGTCTCCGTTCTAACTGTCAGTTCGAGATTCACTGTGTCGATAGGGTCGTTAAAAGTAATGCTGTAGTTGCAAGGCTCTCCTCCAATTTTAGCATCATCTGTTGCAACCAAAATATTCTCACAACCAGCATTATCAACAAATAAAAGCAAACGATTTTCAATTCCAAAATAAAATTGGCTCTCTTCTGAACCGTTTACAATTACCACCCTTTCATCTCGATATTCCTGGGCAGATATAGAACCACGTATTACACTACATAGTAATATGAACAATAATAACTTCTGCATAATTTGTTCAGTTAAAGAAATTAAATTTTATAAATTGCATACGAAACTCTACAATCATGCAATTGTTATTCCATCAATCACGGCGGTTTAAAATTCGCTCTAAGATTTTCAATTTTTCAATCATGAGTAATCCGAAATAGGCAAATAATGTGAGGAAGAATAACATGGCCAATATGCGCAAGTACGTTTTTATTGTCCACTCAAGTGCAACTTTGACACGCTGCATTATACCAATCTTCACGATCTGACCTTCTATGAGCGAAAACTGCACGGTGCAAAATTCATTTTCATCATCAAAGTCGCCCAGACTGACGCCAAGAGACTGTAATTCTTGTTCTATTTCCAGGATGCGATTTTCGAGACCCATATACTCTTCGATCTTACCACCTTTGGATTTTAATTCTATGAGGGAGTTACGGACCTGTTCTAAAGATTTTTTCTTGGCATTTAATTCTTTATACTCGTTCGTTTTATCTTTTTTAGTGATTAGTTTGGCTTGAACGGTGCCTATTTGAATGAGGTCGGCATACAGTGCATCAAAGTTCTCAGGCGGAACACCGATGACTAGATGCAATTTTCTATTTCCAGGATTACCACCTTTTTGCTCAAACTGAATTAGCGCTTGTTGCTCTTCTATTTTAGTTCTAGAGGATTTTTCTTCATTCTCAAATTCCGAAGATTTCGTTTTTATCGCAGCAATTTTTTCATATTTCTGATCGACATTGATAGCTGCAGTATTTGTGCTGTTGCCACTGGCTTTATATTTCTTGGTGGCATAATTTCGCTGAGTAGACGATATGTTGTCAAAGATATTTGATTGGCTCGCGACATTGTCAAAGGTCTTCGTGTAACCATACGCCAATCTAAAAATAAACAGTACAACAAAAATGAGGAGCAGCCAAATAATCGTTTTGACAAACCGCTTGCGGAACGTAGATTTCATAGATATTGAATTTATAGATGATTTAACGCTTAATGCCGTGTCAGACATTAGTCATGTCGTCGTGAAGCAAACATAACTTAACGTTTATGGTTATTCATTAATTTCTTTAGTTTAACTGTTTCGTTCATTATCATAATGTCCGTTCATTTTTTGTCTTGATACAAAAAACAAACCTATTCCGATATTTATCGGGACAAGGCTGTATTTATTTCTTAACGCTCCGGATGAATACAAATCCTAAACTAAAAAAACTCGCCTCAATGACCAGCTCACCAACTTATTTTCCGGGCTAACTTGTCGACAGCTCTTTACTAACTATTCCTTTGGCTCCGACAGTTTTTAGTTCTTAACGGATTTCTATCCCTCCTCCACTAAAATGAATAAGGCCATTAAATACCATTCCAAATATAAGATTATTAGTCTGAAACGTGAACAAATTTACTTTTCATTTGCTATTCCGACGCATCTCCGTTCCGTGAGCAAGCTCCCTTCTCGAATTCAACGCTCGGAATAACCAACTCTAGTCTAACAATCTTATATTGTTGGTTTAACGTATGACTTTATTCAGTTTTAATTAAAACCCTTAAGTCCTTTTTTTGCTATAACAATTCATATCTGCTGATCACTAACGGATCGGCTGTATCGGGAGTCGTGACGAAGGAGCGATTCCCTGATCACCATGTGTGTGTGCCTGGCATGTGCCGCTATCGGCAAGATAGCAAATTATTCTAGAGGGTGAAAGTCCCTTGTACGCGATGAGAAGTCATCGAAGTACTAGTAAGCTGCAAGGGTGGAGTGGGTGACTGCTCATCTGAAGGAAGCAGGACTACAAAAGTCGGTTCTAACGAACAGGAACTTGATACAGAGGCTATGGGAGTTGGGGTGAGCAAGCACATCATTGTTAAGCCCTAAGCAAAAGAGTGGTTTCCATAGTAGATCAAGTAGATATCGACGGAAAGAATAAGTACTTACCCAGGGAGATCTCAGAACTAGTTGATGGTTATGAGAAGTCAGCCGAGGTCATAGTACTTGTACGGTCGGAACATTGGATTGCATAAACCCATACCCTCGGCGACTGTATAAGGAAGGACTGAACGAAAATTCGTTTTGAAATTCGCTATGGAATCTTCGGATAGCCATAGCTTAAATTAAAGACTACGCTACGAGGGTGCAAAGAGCCTTGTAGTTTAAGGATTTTCGAACCGCCGTATACGAGACCCGTACGTACGGTGGTGTGAGAGGCGCACTGGCAGGACTACAATCCTGTCAGCCGTCTACTCGATTGTAAGCAGTTATCTTTT